>OGGJ01001435.1_pt1 | contig 19561 bp, 10 predicted proteins | sample 1571071 | NCBI WGS metagenome assembly OGGJ01 (sample SAMEA2581954, study PRJEB24529) | metagenome | biome: Human gut stool | place: China | collected 2011
ATGCTTATGCGAACAAAGTAGAAGGGATTGTTGGCAATGAAGATGTAGGACAGATGTCGGCCTGGTATATATTGGCTGCTTCCGGAATTCATCCTTCCTGTCCCGGTAACACCCGCATGGAAATAACCAGTCCTGTTTTTGACAAGGTAGAATTTAATCTGGACTCAAAATATCATCAAGGGAAAGTATTTACAATTATTGCTCACAACAACAACACAAATAATCTATATATACAAAAAGCCTTACTGAATGGCAAGGAGTACAATAAATGTTACCTTGACTTTGCTGAAATCGCAGCAGGAGGAACATTGGAATTATTTATGGGCGATAAGCCCAATACAAAATGGGGAGTTTTATCTAACATTTAAAATAGCTGAATAATATGATGAATAAGTTTAGACTTCTTTTACTGGCATCAAGTTTGTTTGTACTGAATGGAATAGGGCATGCTCAGACTTCTACCATGTCATTGAACAGTTCCAATCCCAAGATAGTATGGGAAGTCAAACCGCAGGCAGATTTGAATAATATAGGGGGAGAACAAATCTCTACCCCGGGTTTTAAAATGCCGGACTATGTGAAAGGAGTAGTGCCCGGAGCAGTTTTTACAGCATATGTTGAAGCCGGAATCGTTCCCGATCCTAACTATGCTGATAATATATACAAAGTAGACGAGGCGTTTTATAACCGTCCTTTCTGGTATCGTACGGAATTTGAACTTCCGGCATCTTATTCAGCCGGTAAGCGTGTTTGGCTTCATTTTGACAATACCAATCGTTTCGCCGATTTCTATTTTAACGGAGAAAAAATATCGGGGACAAAGACATCTACTAAAGATGTAAGCGGGCATATGTTGCGTTCCAAATTTGATGTGACACATCTGATTAAGAGATCAGGAAAGAATGCGGTTGCGGTTTTGATTACTGATCCCGACCAGAAAAAGACTCGTAAAGGAAAAGATCCGTATGGTGTTGCTTGTAGTCCCAGCTATCTGGCAGGTGCCGGTTGGGATTGGATGCCGTATGTGCCGGGACGTCTTGCCGGAATTACAGGAAATGCTTATCTGGCTATTACAGGTGATGCTGTGATGGAAGATCCGTGGATTCGCTCGGAATTGCCGACTTTGCAACAAGCGGAGTTATCTTTCTCTACAGGAATCAAGAATGCTTCTTCTGCTCCGAAAGAAGTGGAAGTTTCCGGTGTTATTCAGCCGGGAAATATAACCTTTTCCAAGCACATTCGGGTGGGAGGAAAAGAAACAGCACAGTTGTCGGTAGATAAAAGTGATTTTGCTGCATTAGTTATTCGTAATCCGAAACTTTGGTGGCCTAACGGCTATGGAGAACCGAATCTTTATACCTGTAAACTGACTTGTTCGATAGATGGAAAAGTATCAGATGAAAAGGATATTACTTTTGGTATCAAAAAGTATGAATATAAGATGATCAACAACGTAGTGAATTACCCGGTTCTGACATTCTTTATCAATGGACAGAAGATTTATCTGAAAGGTGGAAACTGGGGAATGAGCGAGTATCTGCTTCGTTGTCATGGCAAAGAGTACGAAACCAAAATCAAGTTGCATAAAGATATGAACTACAACATGATCCGTTTGTGGACAGGTTGTGTGACTGATGATGAATTCTATGATTATTGCGATAAGTATGGAATCATGGTGTGGAATGATTTTTGGCTGTATGTCGCTTATAATGATGTAGCTGAGCCGGAAGCATTCAAAGCAAATGCTCTTGATAAAGTGAGACGTTTAAGGAATCATCCTTCTATAGCTATCTGGTGTGGTGCTAATGAAACACATCCGGCACCCGATTTGGATAATTATTTGCGTGAGATGATAGCTCAGGAAGATAAAAACGATCGAATGTATAAGTCTTGTTCCAATCAAGATGGTTTATCCGGAAGCGGATGGTGGGGAAATCAGCCCCCTAAGCACCATTTTGAGACTTCGGGCAGTAATCTGGCATTCAATAAACCTGCTTATCCGTATGGTATAGATCATGGTTATGGTATGCGTACTGAAATAGGAACGGCTACTTTCCCGACATTTGAAAGTGTGAAATTGTTTATTCCTCAGGAGTCATGGTGGCCTCTGCCTACTGATGAACAATTGAAAGATGATGATGATAACGTTTGGAATAAGCATTTCTTTGGTAAAGAAGCGTCCAATGCCAACCCTATCAATTATAAAAAATCAGTAAATACACAATTCGGGGAATCTTCCTGTCTGGAAGAGTTCTGTGAGAAAGCCCAGTTGCTGAATATTGAAGTAATGAAAGGGATGTATGAAGCATGGAATGATAAGATGTGGAATGATGCGGCAGGGCTTTTGATCTGGATGAGTCACCCGGCATATCCATCATTCGTGTGGCAGACGTACGATTATTATTATGATCCTACCGGAGCTTATTGGGGAGCAAAGAAGGCTTGCGAACATCTTCATCTTCAGTGGAACTCATCTAATAACAGTATAAAAGCTGTAAATACTACTACCAAAGACTTGAAAGGCGCTTATGCCAAAGCGACCATCTACAACCTGAACGGAAAAGAGGTTGCGGCATATGGACGTACAAAACAGATGGATGTACCGGCAAGTAACATTGCAGAAGCGTTCACGTTAAACTTCAATCCGTACAATTTGGCTTTTGGCAAGAATGTGATAGCTTCTTCATCATCACCATCCAGATCGGCTTCTTTAGTAGCTGACGGAGGGGCAGGCAGTCGTTGGGAAAGTGATGCGAGTGACTCTCAATGGATTTATGTTGACTTGGGTAAGAAAGAAAAAATAGAGCATGTTGTGTTGAAATGGGAAACTGCACGTGCCAAAGAGTATGAAATCCAAGTCTCGAATGATGCGAAGAAATGGAAAACTGTCTATACAAACAAAGATGGAAAAGGCGGTACAGATGAGATCAAACTCTCTCCGGTTACTGCGCGTTATGTGAAAATGGAAGGAGTTAGCCGTGCTACAGACTTTGGATATTCACTGTATGAATTTGAAATCTATGGTAAGAAACAAAAAAATGTTGAGGAATTGACTCCACTCCATTTCATCCGGTTAGAACTGACAGACGCAAATGGTAATTTGATTTCAGATAACTTCTACTGGAGAAACGGTGTGACTGATCTTGATTATACGGCCTTGAATACGTTACCGGAAGCAGAATTGTCTTGCAAGTTAGTTGACAAGTCGATGATATCTGAAGGGAAGATGAAATTATCGGTGAAAAATCATTCGAAAACAGTTGCTTGTGCTAACCGGATAAGATTGGTGAATACGGCCACTCAAGAAAGAATTCTTCCTGTTATCATGTCTGATAATTATATAACTTTGATGCCGGGTGAAGAACGGACTATTTCTGTTGAAGCAGAACCGGAAATGTTGAAAGAGGGAGTCAGTGTTTTGCTTAAACAGTATGGTAAGGCTGAACAGAAGAAATTGGATATATGATATATGTAGAAAACTAAGGACTACTTTTTTATTTTGAATACCAGAAGATAGTAAGTTCAGCATTGCTGCGCTATCTTCTGGTGTTTTTTTATATCTCTTATATACTGTATTTACTATGCTCAGGAGTAGAAAGTGAACGCTTTACCTTGAATAACCTGCTTGATTTAATAGACAATGATTGACTTATTAATCTAGTATGTATGCTTGCTTAATGCCTTTTGGTACTAGCAATAGTTCGTTTCATGTACGTAATCCCATCGTTTCACATACGTAATCCCATCAGATCACGTACATAGTCCGAATGCTCCATGTACGTGAAACGAAGACATATTACTGACAAAGCTTATTCGTCAAAGCTTCTTTATGTATTAATGTTACCGTCATTTGTTTTAATATGTGCTATGATAAATAGTTTTGTGTACGGACAGAACGAAGAAAAATAGGACGTTAAGGTTGTATAAATCAGTGGGCATACTTGATGTGGGTAGACTGGAAGTGACAATAGAAACTTCGAAAATCTTATTATCACTCTTATTGTCACTGCTTATTATCACCGATATTCGTTTGATTGATAAATGGTTATCTCTGAAAAGTGACAAGTGACAATAAGAAATTGATTTTTCCTAGTGGAAGTTGCAGGAAAAATAAAAGATCTGTTTTAGTGGTTAAGTAAACTTGAATCGTCTTTTTAAACAAGATTCTTTTTCATTCAAAGTTGGAAAAGAGAATGTTTTGAAGGATAAATAATTAAATTTGTAATAAAGCATATAATCAAATGAACTGTAAAATAAACGTAAAGGTATTTTTCCTGCTGTTTCTAGTCTGCACTTGTTGTAATAGCTTGTGCGCACAATCGGCAATTCCTCCCTTTAAAAAAGGAGAACGGGTAGTTTTTGTTGGAAATAGTATAACCCATGGCGGACATTATCATTCGTTTGTATGGTTGTATTACATGACTCGTTTCCCAAACAAGCCGATAACAATAATGAATGCCGGAATTGGCGGGGAGAGTGCATGGGATATTAAAGATCGGTTGGACTACGATGTTTTTGACAGAAAACCGACTTATGTGACTCTGACTTTTGGTATGAATGACACAGGGTATGATATTTTTTGGAAGGAGAATGCTAAGGAGTTGTCGGAGCAACGGATCGAAAAATCATTGGAAAGTTTTCGGGAAATAGAGAAACGCTTGCTGGCAGAGAATAAAATGACCAAAGTGCTGATAGGTGGTTCACCTTATGATGAAACGACGAAATTGAATAGTTTGCTTTTTCTTCATAAAAATGATGCTATTTTAAAGATAATTGATGCCCAGCGCAAAGCGGCTAAGAAGAATGGATGGGGATTTGTGGATTTTAATCAGCCGATGGTGCAAATAAGTCTGGAAGAGCAAAAGAAAGACTCAACATTCACTTTTTGTAGAGTGGATAGAATCCATCCTGATAATGACGGGCAGATGGTGATGGCTTATTTATTTTTAAAGGCGCAGGGACTGGCTGGAGTCGAAGTTTCGGATATTTCAATTGATGCAAATAACAAGAATCTATTAAGTCATAGGAATTGTAAGGTCTCCAAACTAAAGAAAGAAGCTGGTGGTTTAAGTTTTGATTATTTGGCAAATTCACTTCCTTATCCTTTGGACTCTATTCCAAGACATGGTTGGGGAAACAAAAGGTCACAACGCGATGCTATGGATTTAGTTCCGTTTATGGAAGAATTTAATCAAGAGCGTTTGCAGGTGACTAACCTGGGAAAAGGTCATTATCGGTTGACAATAGACGGATTGTTTATTGATAATGTTTCATCTGAGCAGTTGGAAGATGGTATCAATCTGGCCGATTATCCCAATACACCCCAGTATCAGCAAGCTATGAAAATCATGTATCTGAATGAAGAACGTTTTGAAGTAGAAAAACGTTTCAGAGAATATTTGTGGACAGAATATTCGTTCTTGAAAAAGGAAGGTCTGCTGTTTGCTGATAATGAGAAGGCTATAAATAAACTTAGGGAGTATTTACCTAAAGATGGTTTTCTGAGGATGAGTTATGAGTGGTATACCAAAGCGATGTATCCTGAGATACGCGAAGTGTGGAGTAAATATATGAAGACCATCGTCGATACAATCTATAAAATGAATAAGCCGACAACTCATAAAGTCAAGTTAACAAAGATAGATTGAGTCATTTATTATTTATTATGAGAGTATTGGACTGATGATCCATAGCTGTAATATTCATAGAAACTTATTTATGAAGAATAAAAAACTGTTACTAGGCATAGGAATAATATGCTGTCTTTGGTGTCTGCCAAAGATTGTACATGGGAAAGAGAACAGGGGGCCTTTCTCTTTGGTGGAGTTAAAATGTGAGAATATGGTTGATCCTTTGGGGATTGACAACGTTACTCCCCATTTGAGTTGGAAGTTGAAAGGAGATGGGGTGGTGGATGGACAAGCATTTTACGAAATTCAGGTAGCGTCAGATAGTCTTCTATTAATTGGGGGGAAGGCTGACTTATGGAAATCGGGGAAGTTGAAGTCTGATGTTTCTGTGATGGTGCCTTATCAAGGCTTACCTTTGGCTTCGCGTTCTTTATGCTACTGGAGGGTACGTGCCTGGGATCGGAAAAGGCATGTTTCCCAATGGAGTCCGGTGGCGCGTTTTTCTGTTGGTCTTTTGAATAAGGAACAGATACACGGTGTCTATATCGGTTCATCACCGGAAGGAGGCAAAGTTTGTGCTCCTTTACTTCGTAAAAAAGTGCAAATAGATGAACTGGCAACGACTTTTCTGTATGTGAATTCGCTGGGATATCATGAAGTATATGTCAATGGAAAGAAGGTTACGAAGAATGTTCTTACCCCTGCAGTCTCTCAACTGAATAAACGTTCGTTAATGGTCACTTATGACGTATCTTCTTATTTGAAAGAAGGAGAGAATGATCTGTTGATATGGCTTGGACAAGGTTGGTATAAGAAAACTACTTTTGGTGCTGCTTATGACGGTCCGTTGGTAAAAGCGGAACTGAATATGCTGAGAAATGGAAAATGGGAAGTATTGACTGCAACTGACACTTCTTGGAGGGGATGCGAAAGTGGCTATTCGGATACAGGTAATTGGTGTGCTTTACAATTTGGTGGTGAAAGGGTGGATGGGAGAATAGTGCCGACAGATTTTTCAACTTATTCTCTAGATAAAATGAAATGGTATCCTGTGGTGGAAGTAAATGTACCAAGACACATTGTTTCACCTCAAATGTGTGAAGCTAACAAGATACATCAAACGTTGCAACCTGTTTCTATCAGGAAACTTAGTGAAGATACCTGGTTGGTAGATATGGGAAGAATACAGACCGGATGGTTTGAAATGAAGATGCCGATGTTATCTGCGGGACATGAGGTCACGATGGAATATAGCGATAACCTGACTAAAGAAGGAGAATTTGACAAACAAGGTGAAAGTGATGTCTATATTGCAGGTGGACGGAGGGGAGAATATTTTAGGAATAAATTCAATCATCATGCTTATCGTTATGTCCGTATCTCCAACCTTCCGGCAAGACCGAAAACTGAATGGATAAAATCTCTCCAGATTTATGGCGATTATCGGCAGACCGCGACTTTCGAATGTTCGGATGCTGACTTGAACGCCATTCATAATATGATTCAATATACTATGAAGTGTCTGACATTTAGCGGATATATGGTCGACTGTCCGCATTTGGAGCGGGCAGGCTATGGTGGCGATGGAAATTCGTCTACAATGAGTTTGCAAACAATGTATGACGTAGCACCGACTTTCACAAACTGGATACAAACATGGGGAGATTCAATGCGCGAAGGGGGAAGTCTGGCCCATGTAGGTCCTAATCCCGGTGCAGGTGGCGGCGGTCCGTATTGGTGTGGATTTATTGTGCAGGCGCCATGGCGAACGTATGTGAATTACGATGATTCGAGATTGATAAAGAACTATTATCCAAAAATGAAAGAATGGTTCTCATATGTGGATAAATATACGGTGGATGGATTGCTGAAACGCTGGCCTGATACTCAATATCGGGATTGGTTTCTTGGTGACTGGCTTGCACCGATGGGAGTGGATGCAGGAGCGCAATCTTCTGTTGATCTGGTGAATAATTGTTTTATCAGTGAATGTTTGGGGACAATGGAGAAAATAGCCCTGATACTTAGAGAAGAAAAGGAAGCACAAGAGTTTGCTGTGCGCAGGAAAAATCTTAATGAGTTGATTCATCAGACGTTTTATCATCCGAGTGAAGGCATCTATTCTACCGGTTCACAGTTAGACATGTGTTATCCGATGCTTGTAGGAGCTGTACCGGATTCTTTGTACGATGATGTGAAAAGAAAGATGATGACTGATACTGAAAAGCAGCACAAAGGTCATATTGCTGTAGGGTTGGTAGGTGTCCCAATTTTGACAGAGTGGGCTATTCGTAACAGGGAAGTTGACTTTTTATATCAAATGCTGAAGAAACGTGATTATCCAGGTTATTTGTATATGATAGATAATGGCGCTACAGCGACTTGGGAGTCTTGGAATGGTGAACGGAGCAGGGTGCATAACTGCTATAATGGAATTGGAGCCTGGTTTTATCAGGCAATAGGAGGACTAAGAATGGATGAGACAGCACCCGGTTATCGGCATGTATTTATCGATCCACAAATACCGGAAGGTGTGACTTGGGCTAAGATGACCAAAGACACTCCGTATGGTGTGATTGCTGTTGATTGGGAATTGACAGATAATATTATGACTCTTCAAGTCGATATTCCTGCAGGAGTTACTGCTACACTCTGTATTCCCGATGGGGCTGTTGCTTGTAAGATGAATGGGAAGAATGTTCGTATAGAAAAGAAAACAATCCAATTAAACGCAGGTAATTTAAAATACTATATTTACATGAAATAATAGATACGTATGAGAAAACATTTATTGTCAGCGCTTTTAGCGGTGTGTCTGGTTGCTACGGCCTTTGCTCAACAAGGGAAAGTATATGAGACACGTACTGTGAAAAGTGAGATTTTGGGAATGGAACGCAGTTACTCCATTTATTTGCCGGCAGGCTATGAGGAAGGAGATGGTAGTTATCCTGTATTGTATTTGCTTCACGGGTTAGGTGACAATCATACGGGATGGATACAATTTGGTCAGGTTCAGTATATTGCTGATAAGGCGATTGCTGAGGGGAAATCAGCACCGATGATTATTGTTATGCCTGATGCTGACACGGTTCATAAAGGCTATTTTAACTTGCTGGACGGAACGTATAATTACGAAGATTTCTTTTTTAAGGAATTAATCCCACATATAGAGAAAACGTACAGGGTGCGTGCTGAAAGTCGTTACCGTGCTATCTCCGGCTTGTCGATGGGAGGTGGTGGAGCGTTGTTTTATGCGCTTCATTATCCGGAGATGTTTGTTGCTGCTGCTCCGTTAAGTGCTGTTGGAGGGGCATGGACATTCGATCAGATGAAGAGTCAATCAGATTTATCGAAGGTGTCAGAAGAAAAAAAAGCGGAAGTTTTCGGGCAAATGGATATACAAACTATCTTGGAGAAATCTCCGAAAGAAAAGCTAGACCGTATCAAATGGATTCGTTGGTATATCAGTTGTGGTGATGATGATTTCTTATCGGTAACGAACTGTCTCTAACATAACACGTTGTTACAGCATCAGGTTGGTCATGAATTTCGTATGAAAGACGGCAGTCATTCGTGGACTTATTGGCGGATGGAATTACCAGAGGTTATGCGATTTGTTTCTAGAATATTTACTCAATATTGAGCGTAAGTAAAGTGATTCTTAACAAAATAGGCTTTGAAGATCAAGGCCTTTTATCGTATGAATTAAAATTTATAGATATTTTTTTATTTCTTTTTAGTGGTATTTGCTTGTTTACTCGTTCTTAATATAAACATTGTTTTTTATGGGTTTAATTTAGGTAAAAGGTTAGGATTGGTGTTTGATTGATTTTCAATTTTATCCTCCGGCTAAAATTGGCTCCTCATTACTCTTACTATAGTCGGAGGGAGCTTGCAAAATATCGTAGGTTAAGATAGGTGGATTGTTTTTTAAAAGGTAAAGAGGTTTTGTTTTCAGTTGAAACAGGAAAAATAGTGACTAGAATACAAAATCATATGACGAAAATAGTTCGAATATTAGTTTTCGCATTTCTGATGCTCATATCTGTTTGCGGTGTAGCGCAGGATAAGATTAAAATAGCTTGCATTGGCAATAGTATCACCGAAGGGGTTGACAATTATCCGACTCCTTTGGCTCGTATGCTTGGAGATCAATATGAAGTTGGTAATTTTGGAAAGTGGGGCCATACTTTATTGCGAAAAGGTGATCATCCTTATATGAGTACCGATGCATTTATCAATGCACAGAAATTTCAACCGAACGTTGTAATTATTAAACTTGGTACTAATGATTCCAAACCAGAAAATTGGAAATATAAGGATGAATTTGAAACTGATTTAGAATATATGATCACTACTTTCCAGAAGTGTGGATCTAAACCGAAAATCATTATATGTCGTTGTATTCCGGCAAGTAATAATTTATATGGAATCCGCAATGAGGTAATAACAGATGAAATTTATCCGATCCAAAAGAACGTTGCAAGAAAGTTCCATCTGAAATTGGTAGATCTGTATAGCCCATTAGAGCATAAAGTTGATTCAACTTGCTATGTATGGGATAATGTGCATCTGAATAAGAACGGTTCGCTCATATTGGCGGAGCATATATATAAAGCTATTACAGGTAAAAAAGCTCCTAAATTAAGAGATCCATTTGCTAAATAGAAGTAGGAGAAAAATCATACTATAAAACGACACATGAGGCGATATATTTATTTTGTTTTTTTATTATGTTGTGCTGTTAATCTATTGTTAACTAGTTGTGTACGACAGAAATATGTTGTAATGGATATGGTACACCATAATCCGGGTGAAGCTATGACAGAATCAAAGTTTCTCGATCCTTCTTTCTTGAAAACAAATGAATATGGAGCAAAAGTTTTTTTCTTGTTTGAGGCTGCGCAGTTTGGAATTGACTGGAAGAGTTTTGATCCTTCTTTATTTCCGGATACTACTGAAGCCGGGCGCTGGGTGGCAGAGAAAGCAGAAATAATCCATAAAAAATATGATGCGGCAAAAAAGGAAGGTCTTCAGGTATACTGCATGCTTGATATGTTAGTACTTCCTTCCTCATTGGTAGAAAAACATAGAGCAGAACTTACTAACGAACAAGGAAAACTTGATATCTCGAAACCTTACACTCAGTTTTGTATTCGTGAATTGATGGAGGAAATGTTTAAAACGTTTCCACAATTGGATGGATTAGTGATTCGTACAGGAGAAACTTATCTGCATGATGCTCCTTATTACGTAGGTAATCATCCGGTACAAAACGGTATGCATGACCATATTACGTTAGTTAATTTATTGCGGAAAGAAGTTTGTGAAAGACGTAATAAGAAGTTGTTTTATCGTACATGGGATATTATGGGACAATTGCACTCGGTCCCAAAATATTATTTATCTGTTACAGACAGTATAGAGCCGCATCCCAATCTTTATTTCTCTATCAAACACACCATGACAGATTTTTGGAGATCAGCAATTGTAAATCCTGATATGAATTATAGTGCACTGGACAAATATTGGCTGGAAGAATCAGGACAATATGGTGTTCCTTTTAATCCTTGTATAGGTATTGGTAAACATCAACAAGTAGTTGAAGTGCAATGTCAACGTGAGTATGAAGGAAAGGGAGCACATCCCAATTATATCGCTAAAGGAGTAATTGATGGTTTTGAAGAATTTAAGAAACCTGGTATAAAGAAGCCGTATTGTTTAAACCAAGTGAAAGATAATCCCTTATTTAAGGGTGTTTGGACTTGGTCACGTGGCGGTGGCTGGGGAGGTCCTTATATCAAGAATGAGTTTTGGATCGAATTAAATGCTTATGTCATCTCACATTGGGCTAGTAATCCTTTGAAAACAGAAAAAGAAATACTATATGATTTTGTAAAAGCAAAAGGGCTTCCCGAGTCAGAATGGGAGATGTTCCGTCGACTTTGCCTATTATCAGAAGATGGAGTGATAAAAGGGCAATATAGTACTATGGGAGATACTTATGTTAATTGGACACGTGATGATACCATAACTGGAGATGTATATCAAAAGAGTTATTTTGATCGTATGATTGAAAGAAATCAGGTAAATGCTTATCTGAAAGAAAAGGAAGAAGCTGTCCGTATTTGGAAGGAAATAGAACAGATCTCTCAAAAACTACATTTTCCTTCAGAAGAATTGAATCATTTCATTCGTACTTCCTGTTCGTATGGGCGCATTAAATATGAGCTTTTTTCTGTTTCGTGGCAGATTATGCTATGTGGTTATGTGGCAGATACAACAAAAAAGCCTTTTAATCGGGTAGAAATGGATAAGTATATTACCATATTTGATAGTTTGTGGAAAGAATGGAATGACTTATCTAAAGAAAACGATGATTGTCCTTCATTGTATAAGATTTCTTCTAACTTTTTTGGTTTTCCGGTTGGTATACAAGAGACAGTTGATAAATACAGGAAATAGCTTTCTACCTTTCCTCTTATATGTTATAGAAATAAGGGGGAGTCTCCATATAAAAAAATAAATGAATATTACTTAGTGGTTAGTATTATTCTAGTCGTCTTAATATTAACTGTAGCGAAAAGTATGAGAAAGAAACATAAAATAACAAAAGTAAGACTATGATCATTATTATTATATAAATTCTTAAAAACGGTATTTTCTATGAGAAACTTATTACAAAAATGTTTTAAATGGCAGTGGCTTGTTTGCATAGCTGTAGGCTGCTGCTTTGCGTCTTGTAAAGACGATGAAGAGTCAACTTCGGGCTATGACCCGAATAAGCCGATTGTGTTGACTGATTTCTATCCGAATGAAGGCAAACTTGCCACTCAAGTGATTCTTAATGGATCAAATTTTGGGAATAGTAAGGAAAATGTGAAGGTCTTTTTCAATGATAAAGAGGCTTCTGTAATTTCAGTGAAGGATGATAGAATGTTGGTATTGGCTCCAAAACGTGCATCTACAGTAGAGGACCCGGAGTGTGTTGTTAAAGTACAAGTGCAGGAGCAAATGGGAGAGTACAATCAGACATTTAATTATTATATCCAGACCACTGTTACTACATTAGTGGGAGGAAGTACATCAGCGCAGGTGAATCCAACAGGAACTATACCACTTTCGGAAGCACAATTTAGAGCAAATATTGACAGGTGTATTTGTGTAGATAAGGATAAAAATGTTTTCTTTTTAGTAGATAATGATGGAAAATTTGCTGCATTTATGTTGAATGAGGAGGCTGATAAATTAATATCTCTAAAGTCAGATATTAATGCGTTGTTTAACTCTCCTGTTTTGGGGTATAACAGTAAGGATGATATTGTCTATCAATTCTGGGCTAATAGAGATAGTCATGAAGTTTATTATTTTGACCCTAAGACGGATTATGCACCAACTACAGCTATAAGTTCTATTTCATGGGATGATCCAAATTTTCCAAATATTGAAGGATTTGGAGTATGGGCAGCCAAGTGTAATTTTACAATGGGACCAGATGGAAAAATGTATTCAAGAATGTTGGGTGGAAATCTGGTACGGATTGATGTAGAGAATGCTAGGGGAGAGAATCTAACGAATGGGGATTTGGTTGGAACCAAGGATGGTAGTGCTTATGGACTTGTTTTCGATCCTCAAGATGAGAATGTTTTTTATTTCTCAAATAATGATAAGCATTGTATTTATAAATATGATTTACGTACTAAAGAATGTGCATGTTGGGCTGGTCAAGAAGGTAAAAGTGGATATTTGGATGGACCAATAGGACAAGCTATGTTTAATAAACCTGGACAGATGTGTGTCGATTCCGAAGGCAATATAATTTTGACTGATACCGAGAATCACTGTATTCGTAAGATAACAATGAGTACAGGTTATGTATCTACATTAGCAGGAAAACCCCAAAATTCAGGTTATGTAAATGGTAGTGCAGAAGATGCTCAATTTAAAAAACCACTGGGAATCTGTATTGATAACGACGATGTAATGTATATCGGTGACTCAGAGAACCGTGCTATTCGTCGATTGGCTGTCGAATAAATAATTAGTGAAACTTTATATTTAATATAATATGAATCGAATATTTGTAATTTTTGCTTTGCTTCTTGCGTTTGTAGCACAAGTACATGCACAGAAAGAGCAAAGCTTTATGTTGACTGGTACAGTCTTCGATGAATTTAATGAACCAGTTCCGGGAGCAAATGTATATGTTAAAGATAAACCAGGTGTGGGAATAACAACTAATATTGATGGTAAATTTCGGTTAAAGGTAAATATATATGATATAGTGGTTGTGTCTTTTTTGGGATATGAAAACTATGAGCAACGTTTGACGAATAAAATTGACAATGTTAAAGTTACCTTAAAACCGGCTACGGAGAATATTGATGAAGTAGTTGTAGTAGGTATGGGTACGCAGCGAAAGGTCAGTGTTGCTGGTGCAATTACAACGATGGATCCAGCGCAACTAGAGGTTCCTGCTACAAATATAGTTAATACACTAGCAGGTCGTGTTGCAGGTGTGATTGGAGTTCAATCTAGCGGTGAACCGGGCAAAAATATTTCCGAGTTTTGGGTGCGCGGAATTGGTACGTTTGGTGCTAATAGTGGTGCATTAGTGTTGATTGATGGTTTGGAAGGTAGTTTGAGTCAGATAGATGCTGCCGATGTTGAAAGTTTTTCTGTTTTGAAAGATGCTGCGGCTACAGCGGTGTATGGTAGTCGAGGTGCAAATGGTGTAGTATTGGTAACGACGAAGCGTGGTTTGGAGTCCAAATTGAAGATCAGTGGTCGTGCTAATATGACAATCTCACATTTAAAACGTTTACCTGAATATGTTAATGCCACTCAATATGCTGAAATGGCAAATGAAGCTTCTGTTGCAACCGGATTATCTCCTATTTATAACAAGACAGAAATGGATATTATAAAATATGGCTTAGATCCGGATCTGTACCCAAACATTGACTGGCAAGATGTTATTTTAAATCCCAATTCTTTCCAGCAAACTTATTATGTAAGTGCTCAAGGTGGTAGCAGTGTTGCCCGTTATTTTGCAAGTTTAGGAATGTCGAAAGAATCTGCGGCTTATAATCCATCCAAAGATAGTAAATACAATAAAGGTGTAGGCTATGATACTTATAATTATCGTTTGAATTTGGATATAGATTTGACTAAAACAACTAAAGTCTATATTGGAACAACTGGCTATATGTCGGTGAATACTCGCCCGAGCATGGGGGAATATTCTAGAGGAGTCAGTTTGACAGATTGGCTATGGAGTTCACAGGCAAAGACTACTCCAATAAGCTATCCATTACGCTATTCAAACGGATATTATCCTGCTGCAGGAACTAAGGATGAAATATCTCCGTATGTTCTATTGAATTATACAGGTAATGCTAGAGAACAGAATACCAGGAATTTAGTTACTTTAGGTATTACACAGGATTTGTCGATGATTACTAAAGGGCTATCAGCTAAAGTACAGGGATCATGGGATACACAAAGTTTATTTGGAGAAGCACGCTATAAAATGCCAGAACTAAATGAAGCTTTGAAGGAGCGTAACCCTAATGGAACCTTGAGTTTTGAGAAAATAGCTGATGAGAAAACCGTTACATATAGCAGTGCTGCTTGGGTTTGGAGGAAGCTATATTTAGAGGCAAATGTTAATTATGACCGTACCTTTGGTGATCATCGTGTAGGCGGTTTATTGTTTTATTATATAGAAGATACATCTGAAACTGGTGCGGATAAAAGCATGAATGCTATACCAAAACGTTATCAAAGTCTTTGAGGTCGTTTTACATATGGTTTTAAAGATACATATTTTTGGGATTTGAACTTTGGTTTGAATGGATCTGAAAACTTTGAACCAGGTAAACAATATGGATTCTTTCCGGCAGGAGCTTTCGCATGGGTACCATCTTCATATGAATTTATACGTGAAAATGTAAGTTGGTTGAATTTTCTAAAGCTTCGCGTTTCTTATGGTGTTGTTGGTAATGACCGCATCAGTTCTAGACGTTTTCCTTATCTGACCCTAATAAAAGAAGAAAATGCTTCAAATCCTTGGGGAGGGATTGGTAGCTTAACAGAAGAACAAGTTGGTGCCAATAATTTGATGTGGGAAAAAGCAAAGAAATTTGATGTTGGTATGGATCTGCATTTGTTTAAAGATAAATTTACTTTGACTTTAGATTATTTTAAGGATACACGAGATGGTATTTTTCAGGAACGTAAACAAATTCCTGATTATGTAGGTTTGATTCAAATGCCTTATGGTAATATAGGTCGTATGAAAAGCTGGGGTGCTGATGGAAATATGGAATTCTATCAACAGATAGGAAAGGATGCACATGTGATATTACGTAGTAATTTTACTTTGAGTAAGAATAAGATATTAAATTGGGAAGATACAAAAAAGCCTTATACATATTTGGAAAATAATGGTTATGCCAATAATGTACAACGTGGATTTGTTGCTATGGGATTGTTTAAAGATCAACAAGATGTAGAAATGAGTCCTACACAATTTGGTACGGTACGCCCTGGTGATATTAAATATCGAGATATAAATGGTGATGGCAAGATTACTGATGATGATAAAGTACCTTTATTTGCTTATTCAGGGGTACCACAGTTGATGTATGGTATTGGTGCTGAGTTTCGTTATAAAAGTTGGACACTAAATGTCTTGTTCAAGGGGACAGGACGTAATAAGTTCTTATATGGTGGTTCGGATGGTAAAAGTTTCGATGGATATATGCCATTTAATCAGAAGGATAAAGGAAATATAATGACTATTGCTTATAATCCGGAGAATCGTTGGATTTCTGCTGAATATTCAGGAAATCAGGCTACAGAGAATCCAAATGCTCGTTTTCCACGTTTGTATTATGGAAAAAATGAGAATAATACGAAACCTTCTACATTTTGGATGGGTGATGCCCGTTACTTACGTTTGCAGGAGTTGAGCTTGGCATATAATCTAAAAGTTCCTGCATTACAACGTATTTTGGGTATTAATTCCATGAATATTCAGTTGATGTGTGAAAATTTAGCAGTATGGGATTCTGTAAAGATCTTTGATCCAGAACAAGCGACCTCTTGTGGACAGGCTTATCCTTTACCTGCACGTTATTCATTGCAGCTATATTTGAATTTCTAATACGATGTATAAACTTAATAGAAATTAGTTCATGAAAAAATATTTTATATTATCGGTTCTGTTATTGGTATCCGGTTTTTTTGCTTCTTGTAATTATTTGAATATAGATGATTATTTTGAGGATACCTTTCAAGAAGATTCTATTTATGCAAATAAGCGTAATATTGAACGTTATTTTAATGGAGCTGCCGCTCTGCTTCCTGTTGTCGATAAAAATTGGGAATATGGGAACACTCCTGGAGTTACAGGTTCAGACGAGGCTGTGAGCTGTGGTGATTGGAATGGCATGGTTGTTATACAATTCTCTGGAACGAAGTTAATGAATAATGAGATTACTTCTAGTTCAATGGGCGGTTGGACATGGGATTTCAATATTTGGCCTAAATGTTATAAGGTGATTCGTAAGGTGAATACTATATTGCCACATATTGATGGTGTTCGTGATATGAATAGTTTTGAAAGAATGGAATTTCGTGCAAAATGCCGTTTCTTAAGAGCTTATGCATATTATTTGATTTTGCAACAGAATGGTCCAATGATTTTGTTAGGTGATGAAATTGTTAGTAATAATGAGGAAGCGGAGTATTATGCAAGAACGCGTAATACGTATGACGAATGTGTGGATTATATTTGTTCAGAATTTGATGAAGCTGCTAAAAACTTACCTGATGCTACCACTTCGATGGATCAATATATTCCTACAGAAGGAGCTGCCTTAGCTTTAGCTGCTCGTGTGAGATTACAAGCTGCTAGCCCATTATATAACGGTGGAGAGGCAGCCCGTAGATTTTTTGGTGATTTTACCCGTTGTACAGATGGAGATCATTATGTTTCTCAATCATATGATGAACGTAAGTGGGCACTTGCTGCTGCGGCTGCGAAGAAGGTTATTGATTTAGGACGATATCAATTATATACTGTTGCTGCTTCTACTGATGCTGAACATCCTGAATCAGGGAATTATGGTACATATGTAGTCACTCTACCGCAAGAGGTTCCTACTGCAGAATTTCCAAATGGTGTAGGGATGGGAGATAAAAAAGTCGTAGATCCGTATCGCTCTTATGCCGAAATGTTTAATGGAGAGCTTGCTATTAATCAAAATCCGGAGTTCATATGGTGTAGTTCTACAGCGCAGGTTGGTAGCCATATGGGTTACGTATTCCCATTGAATTTTGGAGGATCTTCTTGTTTATGTGTACCTCAGCATATAGTAGACCAATTTTATATGGCAGATGGGCGTGATATCAAAAATTCCAGTAGTACATATCCATATATAGCCCGTCCTTATGATAAGACTTGTGTGACGACAGAAGACAAAGTTTTATCTGAAGGTTATAAAATCAGCCAAGGAACATATTTGGCATATACTAATCGTGAACCACGTTTCTATGTGAATATTGGCTATTCACATGCTTGGTGGCCGATGGGATCTACTACTGAAAGTGCAAAGAAAAATGTTAATATTGATTATTGGAATGGAGCTAATTCAGGTAAAAATCATTCTAATAATAATGTTTATAATATAACTGGATATACTTCTCGAAAATATATAAATCCACAAGATGCCATGAGTGGTAGTGGTGCACGTCAAAAAGATAAGCCATTTCCGATTATTCGATATGCAGAAATATTGCTTGCTTATGCAGAAGCCTTGAATAATTTAACTCAAGCGCATGAGATTGATGGTCAAACTTATATTCGTGATACAGAAGCTATCAAATATTATTTTAATCAGATTCGTTATCGTGCAGGTATTCCAGGATTGACAACAGATGATTTAGCTACAGCAGATGCTTTTAACAAAGTCATTCAACGTGAGCGTTTGATTGAGTTATTTTGGGAAGGACAACGTTATTATGATATTAGACGCTGGGGAATTGTTGAAGATTTAGAAAGGGAACCTTTAATGGGGTTAAATGTAGAACAGGCTGAATGGGAAGGATTCTATCAGCCCACTGTCATTCAGTATAAATCAATAATTGAACGTGATTTCAAACCTAAGATGGTATGGTTGCCTTTGCATCTAGATGAGATTAGAAAAGTTTCTGTTCTTGATCAAAACCCGGGTTGGGATAAATAATTTTTTAAATGAATAAATTATGAAATATAGGAAAATTATCAATAAATTGATACTTATGGTAGGTGTGACAACTACTGGTGTTCTAACGTCTTGTGAGCAAGAATTTTATCAGGATGAACAGTATCGTAAGGAAATTTATATTGTTAGTGGAGAAGATAATATTTTCCAACGAGAATTTTCTTTCGGCGGGGAGGAAATAGGATACCTTTCTGTTTATGCAAGTGGTACGACTCCAATTGAAAAAGAAGTAACAGTAGAACTAGAAAGGAATGAAACTGTATTATCGGACTATAATCAAAAGAGATATGGGGATAATTACAAAAACTATGTCCTGGAGTTACCAGATACTCATTATAAAGTAGATGATTGGAGTATAAAATTATATCCAAATGCAAATTCATCTTATTCTTTATTTCCAATTAAAGTAAATATTGATGGGTTGGAACCTGAAGATAATTACTTTCTTCCTTTAAGAATAGCTTCTGTTTCTGACTATATGATTTCTTCTGCAAGGAGGAATGTATTGATGCAGATACTTATGAAAAATGATTATGCAACGACTAAGGAGAAGAGCTACTATACTATGAATGGAACAAGATTGAGAGTAGCTAAAGATACTTGGGAACCTTTGGACAAAAAGAATAATGCTCCAGTATTTTAATTCTGGACTGGAAGAAT
>OGGJ01001442.1_pt1 | contig 19495 bp, 18 predicted proteins | sample 1571071 | NCBI WGS metagenome assembly OGGJ01 (sample SAMEA2581954, study PRJEB24529) | metagenome | biome: Human gut stool | place: China | collected 2011
GTCTGCCTGCTCGAGCAGGGCAAGTATAACCGCATCGTCGGCATGAAGGGTGAGGAGCTGGTGGATTACCCCGTAGATGAGGCCCTCGAGATGACCAAGAGCATCGACCCGGTCCTCGTGGACGTATGCAATACGATCTCGATTTGAGTTTTTGAACATAGCGCAGAGCTGTATTTCTCAGTAAAAGGGGGAACGCAGCTCTGCTTTTTTGTTTACGAAAAACACCGTTTTGTGGTATACTATCGCAAGAGAATCAAGACGCGGCGCTCTGTCCCGCGTCAGGCAGGAGAGTGGAACTGTGGAACTGGAACAAGCCAAGAAGCGCGTAGAGGAACTGCGCACTGTGATCGAGAAGAATAACCGCCTTTATTACGACCAGGACGCCCCCGAACTCGAGGACTTTGAATACGACGCCCTGACGCGGGAATTGAAGGAGCTGGAAGCGCAGTACCCGGAGCTGGTCACTCCGGCTTCGCCCACCCAGCATGTCGGCGGCACCCCCAGCGGGCGCTTCGCAAAAGTGACACATGCCGTCAAGATGGAAAGTTTGCTGGATGCATTTTCCTACGATGAACTGCGTGATTTCGACCGCAGGGTGCGTGACGCGGGTATCGAGCCGGAGTATGTCGTCGAGATCAAGATCGACGGTCTTTCTTGCAGCCTTGAGTACGAGAACGGTGAACTGGTCCGTGCTTCTACCCGCGGCGACGGTGTCGTGGGCGAGGACGTCACCGCCAATGTCCGGGCTATCAAAAAGATACCGAAGAAGCTGAAAAATGCCCCTGAGTTTCTCGAGGTGCGCGGCGAGGTTTATATGCCCCATGAGGCGTTCCAGCACCTCTGCGCCGAGCAGGAATTGCAGGGCGCGGCACCCTTCAAGAATCCCCGCAACGCCGCCGCCGGTTCGCTGCGCCAGAAGGACGCCAAGATCACCGGGAGCCGCGGCCTTTCGATTTTTGTTTTCAACGTCCAGCAGGTGCGTGGCAAGGAGCTGACTACCCACGCGGAAAGCCTCGATTACCTCAAAAGTCTCGGCCTGCCGGTCTCGCCCCGCTACCACATCGTCCACAATATTGAGAACGCGATCAAGGAAATCGAGCAGATCGGGCAGAACCGCTCAAAGCTCGATTTCGACATGGATGGTGCGGTCATCAAGGTCAATCACTTCGCCCAGCGCGATCGGATGGGCTCTACCAACAAGTTCCCCCGCTGGGCCATCGCGTTCAAGTATCCGCCCGAAGTCAAGGAGACGACCTTGCGCAGCATCGAGGTCGCTGTGGGCCGCACCGGTGTGCTGACCCCGACCGCCTGCTTCGACCCGGTCTTCCTCGCCGGTACGACGGTGGCCCGCGCGACCCTCCACAACGAGGATTTCATCCGCCAGTTCGGCCTCTGCATCGGCGATACCATTCAGGTGCGGAAAGCCGGCGACATCATCCCGGAGGTCATCGGCGTCGTCCATCACCCGGAGAACGCAGAGCCTTACCAGATGCCGACAGTCTGTCCGTCCTGCGGCGCACCGGTCGTCCATCTCGAAGACGAAGCCGCCCTGCGCTGTGTCAACCCGGAATGTCCGGCCCAGTCTCTGCGCAACATCATCCATTTTGCCTCCCGTGATGCGATGGACATCGACGGCTTGGGAACTGCTGTGGCGACACAGCTGGTGGAAAAGGACCTCGTCCATTCGGCGGCAGACCTTTACGATTTGACGCTCGAGCAGCTGCTGACACTGGAAAAGTTCAAGGAGAAGAGCGCAACGAATCTCCTCCACGCCATCGAAAATTCCAAGCAGAACAACCTCGACAAGCTGCTGTTCGGCTTCGGCATCCGCAACATCGGCGACAAGGCCGCTGCATTGCTGGCTGAGCATTTCGGCACACTGGAAGCCATCCGGGAGGCAGATATTGAAAAAATCAGCGAGATCGACGGTTTCGGAGGCGTGATGGGCCAGAGCGTGGTAGAGTTCTTCGCCAAGGACGGCACCACAGACCTTATCCATCGTCTGGCTGACGCCGGGGTGAACATGACCTGGAAGGGCGAACCGAAGGGTGACAAGCTGGCGGGAATGACGCTGGTCGTCACCGGCACCCTCGAGACGCTCTCCCGCAATGAGGCAGAGGCTCTCATCGTCAAAAACGGCGGAAAAGCCAGCGGCTCGGTCTCCAAAAAGACGGCCTACGTTGTGGCCGGCACAGCGGCAGGCTCCAAGCTGACCAAGGCACAGGCCCTCGGCGTACCTGTGCTGACGGAGGAAGAATTCCTTGCCATGCTGCGGGATGAACCGGAAGCTTAAATAGAATAGACTCAAAAGGCTCATGCAGTGGGTGTCCCCGCTGCGTGGGCCTTTTTTGCGTTCTAAAAACTCTGCCGCCGCATACAGTAGGAGCAAGAAACCAAAATGACGAGACAGAAGGAGAAACAAGATGGACGAGTATTACCGCGCTGTTCGGGCTCTGCCTGCATGGCTGGCGCGGCCTTTGAGCGCCCTGCCGCCGGGCATTGCAGAACAGGTACATGAGATACGCCTCCGGGTCGGCTGCGGAGTACAGCTGACCATCGGCGGAAAGCCCTGCTGCCCGGCGGAGCTGCCTGCTTTGCAGAAGCTCCGGCTGACGCCCTTGCAGATGGAAGAGATATTCGTCACCCTCTGCGGCGGGTCGGTACACAGTCACGAGACAGAAATTGCGGCGGGCTATGTCACGCTCAGCTGTGGGTGCCGCGCCGGGCTGGCCGGACAGTTTTACTGCGCACCGGGGCAGAACGCCGTCTTGCAGGAGCTGCGCTCGGTGAATATCCGCGTTGCCCGGAACCGGGAATTTCCTCTGCCACAAAAACTTCGGGATATTCTGCAGCAGCGATTTATCGGGATGCTCCTGATGGGGGAACCCGACAGCGGCAAAACGACCCTTCTGCGAGGTGTCGCCCGGGAACTTGCAAAACAGAACAGGGCCGTGGCCGTCATCGACGAGCGGAGAGAGATATTCCCCTCGGAGGAAAGCGCGGCGCTTCCGCTCGACATCCTCAGCGGCATCCCCAAGGGACAGGCGGTGCAGATGGCTCTGCGTACCCTCTCGCCGCAGGTCATCTTGTTGGACGAGCTGGGCGGGATGGACGAGCTTTACGCGCTGGAGCAGGGACTTTTCAGCGGGGTGGAATTTATCGCTACACTTCATGCCGCCAGCTGGGAAGAAGCTGCCCGCCGTCCGCAGGTGCAGTATCTGCAAAAGTGCGGTGCGCTCCATGTGGCAGTGCTTCTGAAAGGCCGCACTGCGCCGGGGCAGCTGAAAGAGGTGCGTGTTTCGTGAAAACGCTTCGAGTCGTCTGTGCGCTGTTCTGGCTGGGCTGCGGCTGGTGCGCAGGGGATGCAGCCTGCCAGAATACGCGGCAGCATCTGGCGGCGCTGGAAAAGACGCTCTTGCTCTTGCAGCGCGTCCGGCAGGAGATCAGCTATCGTCACACGGACCTCACCCTGCTTTTCCGCAGACTGAAACAGGAGGGGCTTGCCGCAGGCGAAAGCTTCCGGGGCCTTTGTCCGCCGCCCGATCTGACGCGCCCGGAACGCGACTGTTTCATCGAGTGCTTCTCGAGCCTTGGCCGGATGGAGGCAGAGCAGGAGTGTCAGCGGCTGGCATTTTATCAGGAGCGTTTCACGCTGTTTTTGCAGCAGGCGCAGGAACACGCCCGCCCGCAGCTGGAATTGAGCCATAAGCTGGGATTTGCTGCCGGACTGGCGGCGGCCATCCTCTGCCTCTGATGAAAGATAGGGGGGAATGTGTATGGACATCGACCTGATTTTCAAGATCGCGGCCATCGGCATCATCGTGGCGGTGCTCAACCAGCTGCTCATCCGCTCAGGCCGGGAAGACCAGGCCATGATGACCACATTGGCGGGGCTGGTGGTGGTGCTGTCCATCCTGGTCAAGCAGATCAGTGTTCTTTTCGTCACCATCAAGTCCCTCTTTGCGCTATGAGCGCCCTTACGATGCTGGGACTTGCGGTGATAGGGGCCGTACTGTACACCCTGTTCCAGAAAAGCGCCCCGGCTTTCGGACTGTTCGTCTCGATGGGAGCCGCTGTCCTCGTACTATGGAAAATCAGCACGGCGGCGCAGACCGTGCTTTCCGGGCTGACAAAACTGGAACAGCGGGCAGGCGGCGACGCCTTTTCCTGTCTGCTGCGGTGTACAGGCATCATCCTGCTGGCCGATTACGCCCACTCGCTCTGCGAAGAGGCGGGGGCTGAATCGCTGGCGTGGTGTACGGCACTGGCCGGACGGGTGATGGTGCTTGCGGCAGCGTGGCCTCTGCTGGAAGAGATCGGCCAGAAGATAGGGAGCATCGCAGGATGAAAAGAGACAAGCTTTTCCGTTTGAGTCTGGCAATACTGTTCTTGTGGACGAGCCTTGCACTCGCGGCCCCGGCGGCGATGGCCGCTTCGAGCACAGCTCTGCCGGGCAGTTCTCTCTGGGAGCCCTATTTGCAGCAGAGCCGCATCGACCTCGAAAAGGCGGCATCCTCACCGTGGGAAACACTGAAAAGCTTTCTGCCCCGATCCTTCGGCGCACTGGTGCGCCAGACGGCGAGTCGCTATACGTCAGTGCTCCTGTTCCTGACGCTGACAGCGGTGCTGGGGCTTCTTGCCGGGGAATGCACCGATGGGGCCTTGCTGGATCTGGTGGCGGCAGGCGGCTGCGGCGTCCTGCTCTGGGGGAGTCTGCTGGAAGAAGCCCAGAAGCTTTGTGAACAGGTGGAGAGCTGGCGCAGCTTTCTGTTGGGGTTCCTTCCCGTTTATGCCGGTGTCCTCACGATGGGAGGGGAAGGAGCAGCAGGCAGTGCGGCCAGTGGAGCACTGCTGACGGCACTCTGCTTTCTGGCTCAGCTGGCAGCGGCCTTCGTTCAGCCGCTGCTCCACTGCTATCTGATGCTCAGCATGGCCTGCTGCGTCAGCTCTGAACCAGCTCTCGGCATTTTCTGCAAGGGCGTCGGCAGTGCGCTCCGTCAGGCGCTGGGCTGGGCCGGAAAAATTCTGGTGGCTCTGCTGGGCCTGCAGAGGGCTGCGGCATTCCAGCTGGACCGCTTTTCGCTCCGTACCGGCCAGCTTTTGGCGGGGAGCGTCCCCATCATCGGGCAGACTCTCAGCAGTGCATCGGAATCCATCCTCGCGGGGATACAGCTCCTCAAGAGCGGGCTGGGGCTGGCAGCTCTGTCGGTGCTGGGTGCGGAGTTCGTGCCGCTCTATCTGGGACTGATGATACAGCTGGCTCTTCTGATGGGATGCAGCCTGCTCTGCAGTCTCACTGGCATCTCCCGCTGCCGCGCATTATTCGACTGTTTTGCTGAGGCGGTGCGCTGTATGGCAGCGGTGGTGGCGCTTTTCTTCGGGCTGGCGGCGGCAGGGGTAACACTACTGTTCATCGTAGGAGGTGGTTCATGATGCAGGCACTGGAACGGGCAGCGGCAGTCTTCTGTACGGCCTGTATCTGCGCCGAGCTGCTCTCCCGTTTTGTCGGGCAGGGCTGGGGGCAGAAGTGCATAAAAGCGGTGGCGGGGCTATATATTCTAGTAGTCTTTGCGGATGCTCTGCCCGGCGCGAAGGCGCAGTTTGCCGCATTGGAACTGCCGCAGGTGCCGGCGGTCTCGGTAGGCAGTCTGGAGGATGCTGTTCTGGCACAGACGGCAGAAGAACTCTCCCGTACGCTCGAAGAACGCTGTCTCAGCGAGGCGGGCGTTTCGCTCAGGCTGAATATCAGTCTGCGCCGGACCGCTGAGGGCGTGGAAGCAGCTGAGGTGCAGATCATCCCTCGGGACGCCGTCACTGCCTCGCAGAAGCGGGCAATAGAAACGCTGCTGGAAGGACAGCTTCAGCTGGGACCGGAATGCATCAAATGGAACAGCCCCAGCGGGGAGGATGTGCCATGAACAACAAGCTTTTTTCGCGGCTGAAGGACCTCGCGCAGAAGGAAAACCGCGCCCGGCTGGCGGTCTTGCTGGGCGCGGCGGCCATGCTGCTCATCCTGCTGTCGGAGCTGTTCACCCCTTCAGGGAAGACCGCCGAAGCAAGCGCCGCCCCGGCGGATGACAACGTCTACCGCCAGCAGCTCGAGCAGCAGCTTTCCGACCTCATCACGCAGGTAGAGGGCGCAGGAAAGACCACCGTGATGATAACACTGGAAAGCGGAGAGGAGACCATCTATGCTCTGGACACGCTCTCGGGACAGACCCAGGAACAACAGACCCATGTGCTGCTGGATGACGGGACCGCGCTGGCACAAACGGTCTGCACCCCCAGAGTGTGCGGGGTGGCCGTGGTGTGCGAGGGCGGGGGAGATGTCCGGGTCGCCGCCCGCATCACCGAGCTGGTGGGGGCGCTGCTGGATGTCCCGTCCAACCGCATCTGCGTAGAGCAGCGCCGGGAATGATTTTTTGCAGCGATGAAACATAAGTTATGCAAGGAGGAGACACAAATGAGAGCTATCACCAAAAACACACGCAGGGTCACAGCGCTGACCCTTGCGGCCGCGCTGGTCGTGGCGGTATACCTTAACTGGCAGTATGCCCGCACCGGCATCGGTGTGGATGAAGAGGCTGTCAACGTCTCGGCGGTGGCTGTGGAGGGTGAACCTGTGGCAGCACCCGTTACCGACGGGCTGATGACGGAGGCTGAAGCGGTATCCAGTGCCAACAAGAATTATGGGGAGGCCCAGCTCGTCAGCGTGGCCAACGATGCAGGATCGAAATTCTTTGAGGAAGCCCGTCTCAAGCGCCAGAAAGCTCACGATGAAGCGATGGACACGATCCAGAAGACCCTCAAGACCTCGGGCCTTTCCGCCGAGGAGAAAAAAGATTATACCCAGCAGCTGACTTCCAACCTCGAAGACCTCAACGCAGAAAATGAGATAGAAACGCTGGTCAAGGCGAAAGGCTTTGCCGACTGCCTCTGCTTTTTGCAGTCCGGCCGGGCTGATCTGACCGTGATGACCTCCGGCGACGCGCTGACGGCGGTACAGGTGGCCCAGATACGGGACATCGTGCTCAGCAAGAGCGAGGTGACTGCGCAGAATATTACTGTAGTGGAAGTGAAGTAAGGTGTTGTATAAAACCGGAGAAAATGGTATAATGACATCAAAGGTTTTGCAAAGGGATCCTCTCTTTGCATGGAACGCATAAAATAAAATGGGCATTCGCTCATTTTGGATGGAGGGCCATAGAATGGATTTACAGAACATGGATCTTAAAGGCGGCAGTCTGCAGATCTCCACAGAGGTCATCGGCAAGATCGCCCGCTGTGCAGCGCTGGAGATCGAGGGTGTGGCAGAAGTGTCCTGCGGCAAGCAGAACCGGAAGGTGAAAGACCTTCTCGAGCGCGCCAACGTCCAGTCGCCCGTTGCCGTAGAGATGCGGGACGGCACGGCAGAGATCACTCTGGAAATTGTAGCAGCCTTTGGCGCACGCATCCCGGCTGTGGCCGAAAAGGTGCAGGAAAACGTCAAGTCTGCCGTCCAGAACATGACCAATGTCACGGTCAGCCGCGTTGACCTCGTCATTGCCGGTCTGGCCCCGGCGGCTGAGCCGCAGGCCTGAGCCGAGAAACAAAACGTAAAAGAAAATTGCGGCCGGCCTTCCCGCAAAAGGGAGGGCCTTGCCGCTGTGAGAGGAACATTATGGAAAATATTCTGCCCCGTCGTGAAGCACGCGAAAATGCATTTCTGCTGGCATTTTCTCAGACCTTTGGTGACATTCCCCTGCAGGAGGCTCTGGACAACCACCACGAGTGCGATGAAGAGCATCCGGTGGATGTCTTTGGACAGCGGCTGCTGCGGGCTTATTATGAGCATTCCGCAGAGGTGGACGACCTCATCAGCGCCCATCTGCGCAACTGGACGATGGAGCGTCTGCCCCGCGTGAGCCTGACGGTGCTCCGTCTGGGTCTGGCCGAGATGCTGTACGGCGACGAGAAAAAGCCTGGCGTCGTCATCAATGAGGCAGTCGAGCTGACCAAAAAGTATGGCGCAGACGAGGATTATCAGTTCGTCAACGGCCTGCTGGGTACGGTGGCACGCGAGCAGGGTCTGGACGCAGAGCCTGAACAGCTGTGAGCAGCTATACGCTGGGCATCGACACCAGCAATTATGCAACCTCTCTGGCCGTCTTTAATACAGCCGGAGAGGTTGTTTGCGCAAAAAAGCGTTTCCTTCCGGTGAAGGAGGGCCAGCTGGGCCTGCGCCAGAGCGACGCCCTTTTTCATCACACAGTCGCCCTGCCCGAGATGCTGGCAGAACTGGGCAGCGAGTTTGACTTGACCCAAATCAGCGCCGTAGGTGTGTCGGAAAAGCCGCGCCCGGTAGAGGGCAGTTATATGCCCTGTTTTCTGGCGGGCGTCAGCGCTGCCGAGGCGTTCGCGCTGGCCCGGGGCATCCCGCTCATCCGCACGACCCATCAGCAGGGCCATGCGGCGGCGGCACTGTTTGCGGCCAAAGGTGAAGAGCTCTTCCGCGAGAAAACACTGCTGTTCCACATTTCCGGCGGCACGACTGACCTGCTTCTTTGCGATGAAGTGAAGCATATCGAGACGCTTGGGACCAGCTCCGACCTCTACGCCGGACAGGCTGTGGACCGTGTGGGCGTCAAGCTGGGCTTTGGATTCCCGGCTGGCGTCGAAGTCTCCCGTCTTGCCGCGGAATGTGATGAGACGATAAAACCGAGATCCAGCGTTCGCGGCATGGAATGCAGCCTTTCCGGGCTGGAAAACCAGTGCAATGCTTTGTTGACAGCTGGCAAAAGCCCTGCCTATGTCTGTAAGTACTGCCTGCTCTGCGTGGCAGATACCGTGGTCAAGATGACCAAAGCGGCTCAGAAGGAATATCCCGGGCTTGCTGTGGTCTGTGCAGGCGGCGTGATGAGCAGTGACATCATTCGCAGCTGGGTGCAGCAGCGCCTCCCGCAGGTGTATTTCGTACCCGGCCAGTATTCCAGTGACAACGCCATCGGCGTGTCTATCCTCGCCGCACGGGAGGCCGGGCTATGGCTGAAGTGATCACTGTCTCGGCCCTGAACCAGTATGTCAAGACGCTGCTGGATGCAAATGACATCCTGTTCGATTTGGCGCTGCGGGGCGAGATCGCAAACTTCGTACAGAACGCCCGCAGCGGCCACTGTTATTTCTCTCTCCGGGACGCCAGCGCCAGTGTCAAAGCGGTGATGTTCCGCTCAGATGCGCGGCGGCTGGGCTTCCGCCCGGAAGAGGGCATGAAGGTAGTCGTGCGATGCCGTGCTACTCTTTATGAGCGGGACGGAGCATTCCAGATCTATGTCAACGAAATGTTCCCGGACGGCATCGGTGCGGCGCAGCTCGCTTTTGAGCAGCTGAAAGCCAGGCTCGAGCAGGAGGGACTTTTTGCGGCAGAGCACAAAAAGCCGCTGCCCGCATATCCCAAATGCATCGGCATCGTCACCAGCAAGACCGGCGCGGCTTTGCAGGACATTCGCAATGTCATTGGTCGGCGCTGGCCTGCGGCAAAACTCCTGCTCTGCCCGGTCAATGTGCAGGGCTTTGAAGCGGCGCAGCAGATCGCAGATGCCATTGGAAAGCTGGACAAAAGCGGCCGAGCAGACGAAATCATCGTAGCTCGGGGCGGCGGCAGCAGGGAAGACCTCTGGGTCTTCAACGCCGAGGTCATCGCCCGGGCAGCTTACCGCTGCAAAGTGCCGCTCATCAGCGCCATCGGGCATGAGATAGACTTTACCATTTTGGACTTTGTGGCGGACCGTCGCGCGCCGACCCCGTCGGCTGCGGCAGAATTAGCCGTGCCGGACCGTGCAGAGCTTCTGCGGGTGCTGTCCCAGCTGGAACAGAGCTGCCAGAATGCGATGCAGAACCGTCTGGATGCAGCGTCTGGTCGTCTGATGATGGCTGAGCAGCAGCTTTCCTATGACATGACCCGTCGGAAATTGACCGGTGGGCAGGCAGAGCTTGCCGTGAAGCAAGAAAAACTTAAGGCCGCAGCACAGAGTTGCATTCAGCAGCGGCAGGCGCAGCTGCGCCACACCGCTGCGCTGGCCGACTCGCTCAGCCCCTACCGGGTACTGGGGCGCGGCTATGCGATGGTATACGACAGCAAAGGCAGGCTGTGCAGTACAGACGCTCTTGCAGCCGGTGATAAGCTCACCCTGCGCGGTGCAGCGCACACAGCAGAATGTACGGTCACGTCCGTGGAGGAACTGAATGAGAGCACCCAAAAGCTTTGAAGACGGCATGGCCCGTCTGGAAACGATCCTGAGCCAGATGCAGAGCGAAGAGACGACCCTTTCCGAGTCGGTCAAGCTCTACGCAGAAGCGGCTTCGCTGATGGAATACTGCCATGCTGCGCTGGAAAAAGCATCTCTCCAAATGGAGGAGATCGACGCCGCCCGCAGCGAAAAGGCAGACCCCGAAACAGAAGAATAAAAGCAACCAGCTTGCAGGGAGGAACCATTATGGAGAGCGCAGAGTATAAAAAACAGTATGACGAATATCTGGCCCGTGCAGAAAAGGCATTGAGTCAGGCGTGCGAGCGCTATCTTCCCGAGGGATCTGACGTCTGCCGCGCAGCACGCTACAGCCTGCTGGGCGGCGGCAAGCGTATTCGCGCTGTGCTGGTGCTGGCCGTGTGTGATATGCTCCACGGCAATGCCGAGGCAGCTGAGCAGTTTGCAGCCGCAGTCGAGATGCTGCACTGCTATTCGCTCATCCACGATGATCTGCCCTGCATGGATAACGACGATATGCGCCGCGGCAAGCCCTCCTGCCACAAGGCATTCGGCGAATCCACCGCGATGCTGGCCGGTGACGTCCTGCTGACCGAGGCTTTCGAGGCAGTCGCCGGTGCGCCTGCTCCCGCTTCTGTCTGTGTCCACGCGGCACAGGCGCTGGGCGCAGGTGCAGGCAGCCGAGGCATGGTGTACGGTCAGGAACTCGATTTGAAATACGAGGCGCTTGCCGCTGCCGAGGAACAGCTCCGTCTCATCCACCGCCACAAGACCGGCGCACTCATCAATGCAGCCATCCAGATGGGCGGTGCTGCAGCACAGGCCGATGAGGTCCAGCGTAAGGCGCTGGAAGCATATGCTTATGGCATCGGTCTCGTGTTCCAGGTCGTGGACGATGTGCTGGACGTGACCGGGACCGCCGAGCAGCTGGGCAAACCCATTGGCAGCGACAGCGAAAACGGCAAAACGACTTTTGTCACCCTGTTCGGCGTTGACGGTGCCATGCAGCTGGCGGAAAAGCTGAATGACGAGACCTGCACAGCGCTGCGCGACGCATTCGGCGAAAAGAGTGCGTTTTTGGAGCAGCTGGCCCGCACACTGCTGAACCGCCGCAGCTGAGCCGACCGCATTCTGCGCCGAAATCGTCTCAAAGATCACACAGGACTACTTGTCGCAAATGCGCTGCTTTTTGAGACGATGGCTGTGGGATTGCGATAAAATTCAAGAAGGTGAACAAACTATGCAATTTATCAAAGAATTGTTCTCGGTCAACGAGATATTGACCGTTTCCATCGTGAGCTGGTTCGTTGCACAGGTACTCAAGACCATCATCAACTTTATCCTGCTGGGCAAGTTCCAGCTCGAGCGGATGTGGGGCGACGGCGGTATGCCCAGTGCCCACAGCGCGACCGTCTGTGCGATGGTCATTGCCGCAGCCCGCAGCGAGGGAGTCAGCTCGGCTATTTTTGCCGTAGCCAGTGTGGTCGCCATCATCACCATGCACGACGCAATGGGCGTGCGCCACGAGACGGGCGAGCAGGCCAAGGTTCTCAACCAGATGATCGAAGAGTGGATCGACATCAGCGAAAAGAACTCTCCGTTTTTGCAGAATATGCATCTGAAGGAGATGGTCGGCCATACGCCCCTGCAGGTCGTGGCCGGCATGGTCGTCGGCATCGTGGTCGGCTGCCTGTATCCCATGCACCTTGTCTAAGCAAAAAACATCAGGAATTTGAAATGGGAGGAGGATCGTCATTTTATGCATCCTTCATTGCTTCAGAATATTTCACAGCCTCGTGACCTGAAGCGCTTGAGCAGCGCGCAGATCCAGCAGCTCTGCGGCGAGATCCGTCAGTTTCTGCTGGACAGCGTATCCAAAACAGGCGGTCATCTTGCTTCCAATCTCGGTGCGGTCGAGTTGACGGTAGCACTCCACCGTGTCTTTGAGACTCCTCAGGATGCTTTTGTGTTTGACGTAGGACATCAGTGCTACACCCATAAGCTCCTGACCGGGCGGTATCAGCGCTTTGGCACCTTGCGGAAGCTGGACGGCCTTTCGGGCTTTCCGAATCCCAATGAGAGCGCCCATGATGCTTTTATCGCCGGACACGGCAATACGGCCCTTTCTGTTGCCATCGGCATCGCATGGGCCAAAAAGCTGAAAGGGGAGCCGGGCCATGTGGTGGCCATCATCGGCGACGGTGCATTCACCGGCGGCATGGTCTACGAGGGAATGAACAATATCGGAAAGCTGGACAATCTTCTGGTCATCCTCAACGACAATAAAATGTCCATTTCCCACAATGTCGGTGCGCTGGCAGGCTATCTGAGCCATCTGCGCACCACGAACGGCTATTTTACGGCCAAGGAAAATGTCAGCAGCTTCCTGAACGGTGTGCCTGTCATCGGAGCGCCCATCAAAAGCGCTCTTCAGAACAGCAAAAAAGCGATCCGCCGGGCCATGTGCCATTCCACGATGTTCGAGGATATGGGTTTTCACTATTTTGGCCTCATCGACGGCCACGACGAGCCGGAACTGGAGCGCATTTTCCAGACCGTTTGTGCTCAGCCCGGGCCGACGCTGCTCCATGTCGTGACGAAGAAAGGCAAGGGCTATGCGCCTGCTGAGTCGAACCCCGGCAATTACCATGGCGTTTCCAGATTCGACCCAACCTGCATCCCCGACCCCGAGGTCGCTCCGGCAGAGTCGTTCTCGAGTGCCTTTGGCCGGACGCTCAGCGCCGCCGGAAACACCGACAAGACCCTCTGTGCCATTACTGCCGCCATGAAATACGGCACAGGTCTGCAGTTTTTCAGTCATGCCCATCCGGAGCGCTTCTTCGATGTCGGCATGGCCGAACAGCATGCCGTGACCTTTGCAGCCGGTCTGGCCAGCAAGGGGATGCTGCCGGTGGTCTGCATTTATTCGACCTTCCTGCAGCGCAGCTACGACCAGATCATCCATGACGTCAACCTTCTGCATGAAAATGTCGTCTTCGCGGTGGACCGTGCAGGTTTCGTCCCCGAAGACGGGGAGACACACCAGGGAATTTATGACCCGGCTTTTCTCAGCCAGACCGGAATGCCCATCTATTCGCCTTCAAACTACGAAGAACTGCGGCACTGGCTTCCCATCCTGCTGAGCCATGAGATGCAGGGTCCCCGGGCCATCCGTTACCCCCGCGGCGGAGAGAGCAAAGCTCTGGCAAAATACGGCTGCTCAGGCAAGGAGTACGATAAACTCATTTTCACACCGGGTGCAAAAGCCGCACTGGTGAGCTACGCCGACGAGGTAGAAGATGTTCTTGCAGCGGCAGAGATGCTGGCCAAAGAGGGCATCCCCTGCGATGTTTATAAGCTGGTGCGCATCTTCCCGTTTGAGGAAGAACTGATCCATGACCTTTCTTCCCATCCCGTCGTTCTGATGGCCGAAGAGTGTGTGGCTTGCGGCGGCATCGGCGAACATCTTGCCCGCGCCCTGCAGGATGCAGGCTGGCAGGGCCGGTATATCCACCGTGCCGTGAGGGAGCTGTGTCTGCCTCATGCGACGGTGCCTCAAATCAAACAGGCGACCGGTCTGGATGCCGCACATCTGGCCGAGGCCGTGCGGGAAGCAGACCCGAAAGGAGAGAAAACACTTTGAAAATTCGTTTGGACCAATATCTGGTGCAGCACGGCATGATCCAGAGCCGTGAGCGCGCCAAAGCCCTCATCATGGCCGGTGTCGTTTTTGTCAACGAGCAGAAGGTGGACAAGGCTGGTGAGATGATAAAGGAAGACGCCAAGGTCGAGGTGCGCGGCCACGATATCGGCTATGTCAGCCGCGGCGGCCTCAAACTGGAAAAGGCAATGCAGTGCTTTCCTCTGACGCCGAACGGCAAGGTCTGTATGGACATTGGTGCGTCCACCGGCGGCTTTACCGATTGTATGCTGCAGAACGGCGCAGTCGAGGTCTATGCCGTGGATGTCGGTTACGGTCAGCTGGCATGGAGCCTGCGCACCGACGAGCGCGTCGTCAACATGGAGCGCACCAACATCCGCAATGTCACGCTGGACATGCTGGCAGAGCCTATCGAGTTTTTCAGCGTAGATGTGTCGTTTATCTCGCTGCATCATATCTTCCCGGTGGCGCAGGCTATCACGACGCCCGACGCAATGGGTGTCTGCCTCGTCAAGCCTCAGTTCGAGGCTGGCCGCGAGAAGGTGGGCAAAAACGGTGTCGTCCGCGACCCTGCCACCCACCGCGAAGTGCTCCACAATGCGATGGGCTATGCCGCTGCAAACGGTTTCGTCGTGCGCGGGCTGGATTTCAGCCCCGTCAAAGGCCCTGAGGGCAACATTGAGTACCTGATGTTCGTCCAGAAGAGCGAACAGCCCGGTGTGCTGGATGATTCTGTTGCCGAGCAGGTCGTAGCGGCAAGCCACAGTTCTCTGGACAAGTAAATCTGCTGGGAGACGGAGGAATAAACCGCCCTATGACTGTTTACATTTCGCCAAACCCCGGAAAGGAACAGGCTGCCGATACTGCCCGCCGGGCAGCGCAGCTCCTGCTGATGCAGGAAGCTGTCGTCCTGATGCGGGACGACCTGAAAGAGTCCTGCTATGTGGAAGGTGTACAGTACCTTCCTTTGGAAGAATGCCTTCCGCGCACCGACGTCATCCTGACCATCGGTGGTGATGGAACCATCCTGCATGAGGCAAATTTTACGCTGCAATATCAAAAACCCATCCTCGGCATTAACATCGGACGCTGCGGCTTCCTCGCCACCTGTGAGGGGGATGAAATGGAAGAAAAACTCGCCGCTCTGGTGCGGGGAGAGTATCTTCTGGACAGCCGGATGCTGCTCTATGTGCGGGTGCTGGGCGAGGATGGCTGGGAAGGCCATGCCCTCAATGATGTGGTCGTGACGAAAGGCCGTCTGCAGCAGGCCATCGACTTCAGCATCTACTGCGACGACATCCTTGTAGAGCGTTACCGTGGTGACGGCGTCATCGTGGCGACCCCCACAGGCTCTACAGCCTATTCGCTGGCGGCCGGCGGGCCGATCTTGGACTCGCAGACCAAGGGCATCGTCGTCACGCCCATCTGTCCCCACAGTCTGACCAGCCCCGCAATGGTCTTTGCGCAGGAGCGCAAAATAAACATCTGTGTGGGGCAGGTTATCGACAACGAAGTGTTCCTGAGCTGCGACGGCGCAGCGGAATATCCGCTCAGTGCCGGCTCGACGGCAGAGATACGCCTCTCTGACCAGATCGTACAGCTCGTCACCTTCAGCAGGGCGGACCAGTTTCAGGCCATCGACCAGAAGCTGCGCAGCCGGAGATAATAACAAGAGGAGGCAAGGAATATGGGCCGAAACAATCCAGCTGAGGCAAAAGGCAAGACGGAACGTCAGCAGACGATCCTCCGCCTCATTCAGGAGCATCCCATCAGCCGACAGGAGGTACTTCTCGATCATCTGCGCCAGGAGGGCTTCGAGGTGACACAGGCTACCATTTCCCGGGACATCCGGGAGCTGTGCCTCGTCAAGGCTGCCACCGCCGACGGCTATCGCTATGTTTCCAGCCATAACGAAAGCCTCAACCCCAAGATGCAGGGCCGGTTCGAGACGATATTCCACGAGTCGGTGCTGGGGGTGGATTTTGCCGGACATGTCGTGCTGGTGAAGTGCTACTCCGGCATGGCGAACGCTGCCTGTGGGGTGTTCGACGCCTTGAAATGGAAGAATGTCGTCGGTACGCTTTCCGGCGACGATACATTCCTTATCGTGGCCCGTTCGGAGCGGGACGCAAAGACCATCTGTTCGGAACTGACCCGTCATATCGGGCAGAAATAAACGCGGGAGTGAAACTATGCTGAGCAGCCTGCAAATCGAAAATGTTGCAGTTATCCAGAAAGCAAACGTCCATTTCGAAAAGGGCCTCAACGTCCTGACCGGTGAGACGGGCGCAGGCAAATCCATCCTCATCGACTCCATCAACGCCATTCTGGGCAACCGCACTTCCAAGGATCTCGTGCGCACCGGCGCGGCCAAGGCCGTCATCCGGGCGGCGTTCGAGGACGTGCCGCCTGCTGTTCTCGACAGCCTCGAAAAGGCAGGCTATGAGCGCTCGGAGGCCCTGCTGCTCAGCCGTGAGATCACCGCCGAGGGCAAGAGCACCTGCCGTATCAACGGGATGCCGGCCACTGCCGCCGTCCTGCGGGAGCTGTGCGGGGGGCTTATCAACATCAACGGTCAGCACGACTCCGTGGGTCTGCTGAACCCGGCCCGTCATGAAGGCATTCTGGATGCTTACGCCCAGAACAGTGCTGAGTATCAGGCGTATTATGCGATCTACCGGGAACTGGTCGGCGTCAAAAAGGCGCTGGACGCCATGATAACCGACGAGAGCGAAAAGCAGCGCCGTATCGACCTGCTGAGCTATCAGGTGCAGGAGATCGACGATGCCGGCCTGACGGCAGGGGAGGAGCAGACGCTGGAAAGCCGCCGCAAAGTGCTGGCGAATGCTTCCACCATCCGGGACCGTATCGCACAGTGTTACGCGCTGCTCTCCGGCGGCGACGAGGCTCCGGGAGCTGTTGACCTTCTGGGCGAAGCCTCCAACGCGGTGGACGCAGCGGCACAGCTCGACGGAGAACTGTCTGCCGGTGCGGGCCAGCTGCTCGACCTTTATTACACCGCAAAGGACGTCGCCGCAGACCTCATTGGCCGTCTGGATGCCTACGACACCAACGACGCAGAGCTGGACGAGATCGAGCAGCGCATCGACCTTATCTATAAGCTCCGGCGGAAGTACGGCGACACCGTAGAGGACATCCTTGCCTTTGGCGAACGGGCGCGGAAAGAACTTGAGATGATACAGTCCTCGCAGGAGAGGGTAGAGCACTTGCAGAAAGAGCAGCGACGCCTTTACACCCTCGCGCGGGAAAAGGCCGAAGCTCTGACCCAGACCCGTCTGAAAGCCTTCGATGAGCTGAACAAGCGCATCTCTGGCACGCTGGACTTCCTGAACATGCCGGGTGTGCGGATGACGCTTCGCCATTCGCGCGGGCCGCTGGCCAGCCATGGGCAGGACAGCATCGAGTTCTATATCTCCACAAACCCCGGCGAAGCTCCAAAGCCTCTGGCAAAGATCGCCTCGGGCGGTGAGCTGAGCCGTATTACCCTTGCCATTAAAAACGCAATGGCTGATAAGGATGCCGTTCCGACGGTCATCTATGACGAGATCGACAGCGGCGTATCGGGCAAAGCAGCCAGCCGTATCGGCGAGGTATTGCGTCAGAGCGCCGAGGGCCATCAGATCCTCTGCATCACTCATACGGCGCAGATCGCTGCACTGGCCGACTGCCATCTGCTCATTCAGAAAAATATCACGAACGAGCGTACCTATACTGAGATACACCCGCTGGACGAGAATGGCCGTGTAGAGGCGCTGGCCCGCCTCATCTCCGGCGACCATGTCACAGAGATTTCGCTGGCCAATGCTCGGGAAATGCTGGGCCGGAACGCAGAAAAATAAGAAAAAAGCCAGCGCTTGACATTCCGGCAGGGATGTGCTAAACTGAATCTCGTTGAAAGGCGAAGATGGGAACCGAGTACCCTGATGCGCTCTGCCCAGAGAGGCCCCGGCTGGTGAAAGGGGCTGCAGAGACGCAGGTGAAATACGTCCCTGAGCCGCAGGCTGAACGAATAGTAGGCTGTGCCGCGTGCGAGCGTTACAAACGCAGGAGTGTCACTCTACTCTGGGGTGCGCACTCGTGAGGCCGTCTCTGTGAAGAGGCGGCAAACAGAGGTGGTACCGCGAATTTTATCGCCCTCTGCCAAATTTATTTTGGCAGAGGGTGTTTTATTTTCCCTCTGCCCGACAAACAGGAGGAAATTTTTATGACTCTGTACGAAGAACTCAAGGCCCGCGGCCTGGTGGCTCAGATCACCGATGACGAGATCATCGACCTCATCAACAACGGCAAGGCCACCTTCTACATCGGCTTTGACTGCACCGCCGACAGTCTGACTGCCGGCCACTTCATGGCCCTGACCCTGATGAAGCGTCTGCAGATGGCAGGCAACAAGCCCATCGCCCTCATCGGCGGCGGCACCACCATGATCGGCGACCCCTCCGGCCGCACCGATATGCGCAAGATGCTGACCAAGGACGATATCGCCCATAATGCGGCTTGCTTTAAGAAGCAGATGGAGAAGTTCATCGATTTCTCCGAGGGCAAGGCTCTGATGCTGAACAACGCCGACTGGCTGTTGGACCTGAACTATGTTGAGCTGCTGCGCGAGGTGGGCGCCTGTTTCTCCGTGAACAATATGCTGCGCGCCGAGTGCTATAAGCAGCGCATGGAGAAGGGCCTGTCCTTCCTGGAATTCAACTACATGATCATGCAGAGCTACGACTTCTACTACATGTTCCAGCACTACGGCTGCAACATGCAGTTCGGCGGCAACGACCAGTGGAGCAACATGCTGGGCGGCACGGAGCTGATCCGCCGCAAGCTGGGCAAGGACGCCCACGCCATGACCATCACCCTGCTGCTCAACAGCGAGGGCAAGAAGATGGGCAAGACCGCCAGCGGCGCCGTGTGGCTGGACCCCAACAAGACCACGCCCTTTGACTTCTACCAGTACTGGCGGAATGTGGGCGACGCCGACGTCCTCAAGTGCATCCGGATGCTGACTTTCCTGCCCCTGGAGGAGATCGACGCTATGGACGCCTGGGAGGGCAGCCAGCTCAATCAGGCCAAGGAGATCCTGGCCTACGAGCTGACCAAGCTGGTCCACGGCGAGGAGGAGGCCAACAAGGCTCAGGAGGCCGCCCGCGCCCTGTTCGGCGGCAGCGGCAGCAGCGAAAATATGCCCGCTACCCAGCTGCCGGAGGCCCGGTTTACCGATGGTAAGATCGGTGCCATCGAGCTGCTGGTGGCCTGCGGCCTGTGCGCCTCCAACGGCGAGGCCCGCCGTCTGATCCAGCAGGGTGGCGTGGCTGTCAATGATCAGAAGGTGGCGTCCATCGATGTGACCTTCGATCAGGCGCAGTTCGCCGGAGACGGCGTGGTCATCAAGAAGGGCAAGAAGGTCTTCCACAGAGCCTATACCGCCTGATGCTGACGAAAAAGCTGTAAATTTTTTTAAAAGTGCCGCTGTTCGCAAGGACAGCGGCACTGAGGCTGTCGATAAAGAGGTAGATTCTCCGCAACGGTAAGGAAGGGTGTGCGCGGGAAACCCAAGAAGGGTGTCCTGCGC
>OGGJ01001444.1_pt1 | contig 19468 bp, 13 predicted proteins | sample 1571071 | NCBI WGS metagenome assembly OGGJ01 (sample SAMEA2581954, study PRJEB24529) | metagenome | biome: Human gut stool | place: China | collected 2011
TGTTCCATAACCGGTGCCTCCCGGCATTTCCAAAACAAATTCACGTTGTGGACCATAACCATCGAAGAATACATCTTTCTCTTTTGAAAGGAATCGGTAGCTTGTTGTCGTAGCCTGACGTTCGGAAACTCCGCCGAAAGCCTGCACTTTACCATCGGGGGCACGGTATACGGATGCTGCCGTCCAGTTAGGACGATGTTCGGCATATGCCAGACGCTCACCACGACTGGTTTTACAGAACTCACCACGGGCACACTCCGCACTTCCCCACCAGATACCTGTTTGCAAGCCATATTCCAACCCGACCATAGCTTCCATGACATTATGCATCTCATCGGCCGTGGCATGCTTGCCATCTTTACGAACCGCTTCAAAGAAACCGGCATACCCATCGAATCCACCGGCCAGTTGATGAGTATTTCCTTCATCCAGACGGTCTTTCAGAAAGTTGTACCAAGGAAGGGCTTCGTCGCAGTTCAGCGTATTACCTCCACAGATACGAATATTATCGAAAAGGGGATTCTTCTTCAGTTCATTGGCAATATTGTAGAAATCTTCCCGGGTGCCTTGCCCTGTATAGACGTAATCCGGTTCATTAAATGGAGCCACGGAAACAACTTTTCGCCCTCCCTCCTGGAAATAACGGGTATGTAAGTCCATCATCTGAGCCCAGGCCTGAGCATTACCTTTATAAAAAGGATCTATTTTAGGATGGTCGCTGTTGATAGTCAGCTTGGCATCAGGATTAGTAAAAGTCAACAACTTGAGACGTTTTTGTATATGTTCCTTCTGATCTGCTCCCAAATCTCCATCCATAATGGGGTCGGTGGGGCGCAAAGAAACGCGTACCAAATCCACCTGTTCCATGAACGCTGTGCCACGACGCATATTGCCCTCATCTTCCCAGGCTGTATCCAATCCCCATTCTACGGGGCGAACCACCCCTTGTTCACTAAGACGGAAAGGTACGATACGGTCGGTAGTAGGTTGAGCTGACACTTGATCGGTCACAACTACGGTTTGTGCGGACAGAGAAGAAAGCCCGCTTCCCAATGTAAATAAGGTAAGTAATGAGACAGATTTATCTCTGAATGTTTTTCCATGACGGATACTGAAGTTCTTCATAACTATGTTTTGATTTAAGTTTGGTTATTTGCAAACAAATCAAGGCATATTTTCTGAAAAGGAGGATACAGTAATCGCTTACTCAGAGGATACAAATCTTTCATAAGACGTTTGTATCCCCAAATGAAAGGATTGTATACCCTACATACAGCGCATATAGATCCAGCATGCAGGATATATAGATCCAACACGTCCGGTATATATATCCTGCACATCCGATATATATGCCGGACACGTAGGATATATATGCGCTGCAAACAGTGAATTAAGGAGTGTTTTTCTGCAGATACTCACTCGGTGTAATGCCGAACTCCTCTTTGAAACACTTCGTGAAGTATTTGGGAGTACTAAAGCCCACGGCATAGGCCACTTCAGATATATTCTGTGTCCGGGCAAGCAACATCATGCAGGCACGCTTCATCTTCACATTCCGCACAAAATCCAGAGGAGTCAGGCCCGTTATGGACTTTATCTTGCGGTAAAGGGTAGATTTGGACATTCCCATCTCCGTAGAAAGTTGTTCCAGATCGAACTCAGATTCTTCCAGATGCTGCTCGATGCTGTCCATAATGGACTGCAGGAACTGTTTATCGGCCGATGGGTACGTCAAGCCTTCCAAGTTGATATTTTCCTCCTTGCGGAACGCCGCCTGACGCATCCGCGAGGATCGTATCAGATTATCCACCCGGGCAAAGAGTATTCTCAATTCAAACGGCTTAGCGATATATCCGTCGGCACCCGCTTCATAGCTGGCAATACGGTCGTCAATGCCATTCTTAGCAGTAAGTATAATAACAGGTATGTGATTAAAACGCACATCGCCCTTTATACGGGTGCAGAGTTCCCAGCCATTGACATCAGGCAACATGACGTCACAGATTATCACATCCACTTCATTGCCCGTTAACTTGTCCCAAGCCTGCTGTCCGTCTGCGGCTGTAAATACCACATACCGTTCCCTGAACATCTCTTTCATGATGGACAACAACTCCGTATTGTCATCAATCAGCAAAAGGGCGGGTTTATCCGCATCGTCAGCCGATGCATCATCTTCCACCATAGCCATCTCATCCGCTCCTGTCTGTAGAACCATTGTTTCATCAACCAGTTCATCCGGGGAGTAACTCTCTTTATCAACCGGAAGCTTTACCGTGAAACAGGAACCTTGTCCCAAAACACTTTCCACAGTGATATTGCCATGATGCAGGTTCACCAGATCCTTTGTCAGAGAAAGACCTATTCCATTCGATTCGATTCCCCGGTTTCTGCTATGGTAAAAGCGGGTGAAAATCTGTTCCAGCTCTTTTCCGGAAATTCCGATACCCTCATCTTTTACTTTCAGCACCAATATCTTATGTTCCGCTTCTTCGACTATCTGCATATCGACAATGATACGTTTGTTCTCCGGTGTATATTTGATGGCGTTGGACAATAGATTATGCAATATCTTATCCAACTTATCAAAATCCACATAGCCATACAGTTCTTCCATGTCCATGCGGGTTTCCAAGGCTATATGATTCTTCTCCGCAAGCGGCAAGAAGTTCACCTGGCAGATATTCAGAACAAATTCGCGGATATCACCCTCCGAAACATTGAGTTTGAGTTTTCCCACATCCATCTTACGGAAGTCGAGTACTTGTTGTATCAATCGCTTCAGTTTGTCCACATTGGCTTTCAGCATGGCAGACTGTTGCTGCACGGCAGGTGCTTTCTGGTCCAGATAATCCGATATGCAGGATATGACGGTCAGCGGTGTCAGCAACTCATGAGAAACATTGGTGAAGTAAGTCAGCTTTGTCCGCGTCAGTTCTTCCTGCAACCTGACTTCACTCTTCAGCTTGATACGACGCATATAAAGCCGGATCACAGTATAAAAGCAGAGCCCGATCAGAATAACGTAAATAAGATAGGCAAACCAGGTCTCATAAAACGCAGGTTCTTTTACGATGGTTAGCAGCACTTCTTCTTCAGTCCATTTGCCCCGCTCGTATTCCAGCTTCAGACGTAATTTATAAGTTCCCTTCGGTAAGTGGTTGTAGAAAGCGGAAGCCCGGCCCGGATCCGCATAAATCCAGCCATGATCCACCCCATCCAACTGATAGGCTATGCGATGATGCGCATTCAGTGCGTACACCAGTGGGGAGAAGAAGATCTCGATATTGCGGTCGTTCGGGTTCAGGAATATCTTACGTATCGTATTCGCCTCCGAACCGGATTCTCCACCGAAAAAGATGCTCCTGTCCTCTACCTTGACATCAGTGATGTGCAAAGTGGGACGAACCTTATTCGCCGGGCCTACCCCCTCGGGCCGGATATGTATGAAGCCGCGGTGGCCACCTACGTAAAGTCCGCCCCATCCGTCCAGACTGATGGCTTTATACCTGAAAACATCCACCATGATATTTTCATCGGCAGTAGAGTAATTCTGATAGGCTTGCGAATCAATGTTATATTGCAGGACTTTCTTGTTGGTGATAATCCATACACTGTTCTTATCCGATAGTAATCCCAATATGGTGCAATCATCTATTTCATCGTCCAGCGGCACATTTTCAAAAACATTCATGGTTTCATCGGATCTGAGTACTCTCCCTAAAGTAGTATTGAACCATAACCGCCCTTTCCGATCCATGCAGACGCTATTCACTCCTTCTCCCTCGAGAAGCGCTGAAACGGTACCTTTCAATTCGCAGGAGATGCGCCCGCCGGCACAATTCAACTGGTAAATCTTGTTTTCATTAGACACTCCCAGCACTTCACCTTTCACATCGCTGATTAAGAATTGCATCACCGGAACGTCTCCACCCGAAGCAATCAATGCATCCTCGTCAGGGCGTTTCACATGCATATCCGTCCAACCGGCTATCCACAAGTTACCATCTTTATCCTCAACCAACCCTGTGACGCCACCAATATGAATGTCCTCTTCTATCTGCACCTTCATATCACGCTGCGTCAGCCTCATCACATGCGGGGCCTGACTCAGATTCACCCAGACTCCGGGTTTATGAAGAGACCTGATGATGACATTGACTTCACCCACACCACTGCCGGCAAACTTATCCTGTGAAAAATCGTACATACACAGTTCGTACCGGTCCTGCCTGAACCACATGGTGCTGTCACTTCCCTGGCAGAGGTTCAAGATATTGGCATCCCAACCCATCTCTTCCTTCAACTGCGGCAAAAGATAATTGTCAATGTTCGAATTATCAAAGAAAATAGTATATGCCATATCGTAGGAAGGCAACCATAGATTCCCCTCCCGGTCTTTACAGATCCGGGTATACATCATGTGCGTATCGATCAGATGGTCTATATCCACCTTTTTCAATGTTCCTTCATCCGTGTATTCAAATGCATGAAGTCCGGCATACGAGAGCATCCAAAGATAACCGAACGTATTGTCCTGCTCTATACTGAAAAGAATGGATTCCACTCCGCTTTCCTTAGAATTGGGGGTGGCAATGTTATGCTTCTTATAATGCCCTCCTTTTTGTGCATGTGGGAAGAACTGCCACAAACCCTCCCCCCAAGTCCCTATCCAGTAATTACCTGCCTTATCCTGGAACATGATGTATGCCGTATGCCCGTTTCCAAGTGGCGGATAACGGAAAAAAGAATCCGTTTCGGGCTCATACCTGAATATACCTCGCGAACCTACTGCCCATAGCTGCTTGCTCTGGTCCATATAAATATTACTAATGGCATATCCCTCCTGAGGCTGACCGAGTTCGTACTCTTTTATGACGTGTGCAGTGGAGTCGCACCTGTACACTTTCCCACCGGCACTTATCCAGACATTTTCAGCATTGTCAACCGTTATGGCATCGACTGCTTTATTCAGAAGTCGCGGATCAGAGAAAGGAGTAATCCGGCAAGTCTGTTTATCATACAAGTTTAATCCTTTCCATGTACCAATCCATACATACAAGCTATTGTCATTAATGGAAGCAACAGCATTATCTATCAGAAGATTCTGGTTTTTATAATCCGTACGGAATGTGTTTAATTGATAGCCGTCATAGCGAGCCAGTCCGTTAGTAGTACCTAACCAGAAATACCCCTCTCTATCTTGATGGATACTGAAAATTTCGTTGGAAGAGAGTTGATTAAAGAAAGGAAACTGACGGGAGAACATATGCTGCGCACTTACGGACAGCTCTCCCAGAAATAGAAATATGCAAAGGAACAGGTATCTCATAGCATTATGACTGGTTGTGGGAGCAAAGATAGAAAAAAATATCGTTCTACAGGTGGGTCACATTAATAAATGATATACTCCTCCCACCAGTGCACGCACCACACCTTTCATCTCTAATTCAAAAAGCAAACCAGTCATACGGTTCACGGGAATATCAGCTTCTACTACCAATGCATTGACATGCAGATCTCCTTGGCGGGTAAGAATGCCGACAATACGCTCTTCTTCCTCACTCAATTCGGGGAAAAGATCACGTTGGATACCTTCCGGCTTAGCCGATTCTCCGGCAGACTTCCAGCCCATAGCCTCTATAAAATCTTCGGCAGACTGGATGAGAGCAGCTTTATTATCACGTATCAGCAGATTGCACCCTCTTGAAGAAGCATCAGAAATACGTCCCGGGACAGCAAAACAATCACGGTGATAGCCTACGGCAAGGTCCGCCGTAATAAGAGAACCGCCTTTATCGGCTGATTCTACCACAATGGTAGCATCGCTCATACCTGCTACAATACGATTACGACTTACGAAATTGTGGCGGTCGGGATTGCTCTCTGTTAGAAACTCGGTAAGCAGGCCACCATTCTCTAACATATCAATAGCTGTTTTACGATGGACATAAGGATATATACGGTCCAGTCCATGAGCCAGAACCGCCACTGTGGAAAGATGGTTAGCCAGTGCTGCACGATGGGAATGAATATCAATGCCATAAGCCAGACCACTCACAACCAGGACATCAGGACAGGAAGCAGATAAATCACGAAGAAAGTCTGCACAAAACTGTTTGCCATATTCCGTAGCATTACGGGTACCTACCATATCAATAACGCGAAGACGGTTGAAATCAGTATTACCCTTGAAGAATAGAACTACCGGAGCATCTTCACACTCACGCAAGCGAGAAGGATAAGATTCGTCTTTTAACGTAAGGCAGGTCAGGCGATTCTTCTCCACAAATTCCATCTCATGTTCGGCACGTAGAAAAGCTGCGGAGTTATCAAGTGCAGCAACCACAGCGGGACTTACACCGGGAAGGAGCTCGGGCAATTCTTTACGCTGACGGAAGACTTCGGCAGCACTACCCATACCGTCTATTAAACGCTTTGCCCCGATATGTCCTATACCGGGGCAAAGTGTAAGTGCTATACTGCAAATACGTTCATCGTTGTTCATGGAAGCGAGTGATTAGTGGGAGAGTGCTTAGTGATTAGCAGTAAGATAGGGTTCAAAGATTTTATCAAACAGTTCACTGTCGCTCAAACGTCCGTTCACCACACAGACCGTTTCAACCACCGCTTTAATCGCTATTTTATTATCACTTTTCCGGAAGATATCCTGATAGAAAACATACTTGATACTTTCTTTTTTCATGTAAAGCTTGGAAATGAACTCATCGCCACTCTTTAGTGGAGTTTTAAATGCCATATTGATGCGTGCCACTACCGGGTCTACTCCCTGTTCATGCAACTTGGCGAAACTTACACCTGTTGACAACAGAAATTCATGGCGTGTATGCTCCAGATAATGCTGGTAATTTGCATTATTCACAATACCTTGCAGGTCACATTCATAATCCCGCACCTTCATTTCCAACTCATAGATATATTTTTCCATAATCATCCGCGAGTTTTTTCAATATCCAGTCCTTTGAATTTCTTTAATTCTTCCGTAGAAACCAACTTGTAAAGTTTGTCACTGGGACGTATTTTGTCCGCTTTCATCGAGAAATGCTGCCCTTTCTTCACCGTTTGCACAGGTTTCAGATCAACACGGGCCTCATCGAGCGTAGTAAACACTGCACCTGTAGTGGGACCGGTAATCAACAACTTATCCCCCACATTCAGTTCCGCAGCTTCTACCAAAAATTCTGCCACACCGATATTAGAGAAGTACCTGACGCCCTTGCCTACATATATTTTCCGTTCCGTAGCTGCAGAACCGTAGTTCTTAGTCCATTCGCCAAGGCGTTGGCCCAAATAGTAACCATCCCAGAAACCACGGTTGAATACTGTTTTCAGCCGTTCATCCCATGCAGCAATCTTTTCATCGGTAAACGTACCGTCCAGATAAGAACGGATTGCCTCTTTATAGCACTCCACTGCCGTACGGACATACTCCGGTCCACGGGCACGCCCTTCTATTTTGAATACCCGCACGCCTGCATCCAGCATCTTATTCATAAAATGGATGGTTTTCAGGTCTTTGGGAGACATGATATATTTATTGTCTACTTCCAGCTCTATATCACTTTCTTTATCCTTCACTTCGTATGCACGGCGGCAAATCTGCATGCAAGCGCCACGATTGGCAGACGCATTCATCTCATGCAGACTGAGATAGCACTTGCCCGACACTGCCATGCATAACGCTCCGTGACAGAACATTTCTATCCGGACCGGCTCACCTTTCGGCCCTTTTATCTGTTCATTCCGGATAGTATCATAAATCACTTTCACCTGTTTCAGATTCAATTCACGTGCCAGCACCACCACATCGGCAAAGCGGGCATAGAATTTCAGAGCCTCTGCATTGCTGATATTCAACTGAGTGGAGAGATGTACCTCCTGTCCAATCTCATTACAATAAGCCATCACCGCAACATCGGCAGCAATCACAGCACTGATTCCGGCTTCTTTTGCCGCCTCCACAATTGTACGCATCAAGGCAATATCCTCGTCATAAATAATAGTATTGATGGTCAGATAACTCTTGATGGCATGCGCATCACAAATCTGCGCTATCTCGCGCAAATCATTAATCGTAAATGTATTGGCAGACCGGGCACGCATATTCAGGCTTTCAATACCAAAATAAATGGAGTCCGCACCTGCCTGTATAGCGGCAGCCAACGACTCACGCGAGCCGACAGGAGCCATTATTTCAAAGTCTTTTATAGAAGCTTTCATTATTCTTTTGATTATGTGTGTGCAAAGGTAGGCTTTTTTCCGTATTTTTGCAGCCAAATAACTGTTAGAATATGAAAATACGCCATATAGACTTGGGAGAACACCCCGTTTTATTAGCTCCGATGGAGGATGTGACCGACCCGGCTTTCCGCCTGATGTGCAAAAAGTTCGGTGCCGACATGGTATATACCGAATTCGTGTCGGCCGATGCCCTGATACGTTCGGTAGGGAAAACCATGCAAAAGCTGAACATCAATGACGAAGAACGCCCCGTAGCCATCCAGATTTACGGAAAAGATACGGCAACAATGGTAGAAGCCGCCAAGATAGTGGAAGAAGCACGTCCTGACATTCTGGACATTAACTTCGGCTGCCCCGTGAAGCGCGTCGCAGGCAAAGGAGCAGGCGCAGGCATGTTGCAGAATATTCCGCTGATGCTGGAAATTACCCGCGCCGTGGTGGATGCAGTAAAGATTCCCGTCACCGTGAAGACACGCTTGGGATGGGACAACGACCATAAAATCATTGTCAGCCTGGCCGAGCAGTTGCAGGATTGCGGCATCGAAGCGTTAACCATCCACGGACGCACACGTGCACAGATGTATACCGGTGAAGCGGATTGGACCTTGATAGGCGAGGTAAAGAAGAATCCGCGCATACATATTCCTGTCATCGGCAATGGAGATGTAACCACACCGCAACGTGCCAAAGAATGTTTTGACCTCTATGGGGTAGATGCCATCATGATCGGACGTGCCAGCTTCGGACGCCCCTGGATATTCAAAGAAGTGAAGCATTATATAGAAACCGGCGAAGAACTCCCACCTCTGTCTTTCGACTGGAAAATGGATGTCCTCCGCCGGGAAGTGTTGGACAGCGTCAATCTGCTGGACGAACGCCGCGGTATATTGCATGTACGCCGCCATCTGGCTGCATCTCCCATATTTAAAGGAATTCCCAACTTTAAGGAAACGCGTATCGCCATGCTTCGTGCCGAAACAGTAAAGGAGCTTTTCAGTATCCTTGACTATATAAAAGGCAACTATACTCTTTAATCATCATTGGAATGCCGATGGTGTCTGCCCTTCGTGCTGTTCTTTTCTACAGTACGGGGGTTTCCGCTGTAAGACACATCGCTATTCTTGCCTTCTTTATTGATGATTATCTTTTCGGAAGCATAGCACGAAATGTCGCCGGTACTACGCGGAGACGTATAAACCGTAGCTTGTTTTGCTTTCAAGTAAGAACCCGCAATGTCACCGGAACCGCTTAACGAATAGTTAGCTTTCGCACACTTGCCCGATAACGTAACATCGCCCGAACCATTGACAGTACCATTCACTTCATCAGCCGAAATACCTTTTATATTCACATCACCCGAACCGTTGACAGCACTATTCACTCTATCGGCCGAAATGCTCTTCACAGCAACATCACCCGAACCATTGACAGCCATATTCATTTCCACTCCCGAAACATCACCTAAGGCAATATCGCCCGAACCGTTGACAGCGACATTCATCTTACGGCATTTCACCTTGTCGGCGTCAATGTCACCACTGCCATTCACCGTCCAGTCAATGCCATGGTTCACATCAACTCCATTTTCAAAGATAATATCACCCGAACCATTGATCACTGCACTTCTCACCATGGGTGCAGCTACACGTAGTTCCAGGCTGGCGCCATTCTCAAAAGAAACGGAATATCCTTTTTTCAACTCAATAATCAAGGTACGATTTTTTACATACACTTGCACAATATCCTGCAAGTTATCCGGTACAGAGAGCTCAAGTTCCTGTTTCCCTGAAGTCTGGGTATAAATAATCTTGCTGCTTCCATTCAGGCAGACCGCATCAAAACCGCCCACATTCACTTCCTTTGTCACATTGTTCTTACTTGCTCTGATTCTCTCACTCAAAGATTCTGCCCATACCGTTGTAGATACTAACGCCAAGGCAAATAACATAAAAATAGATACTGTTTTTTTCATAATATTATCGTTTTTATATATGTTAGACGTATCTGACCGGGCAAACGTTGCATCCTTTATGCACTTTTTTTAAATCAATTTGCTCCGACATCAGTCGGAACAAGCATTCCCGCCCTTCAGATTAAGCCTTTCCATAAGTCGGATTACTACAGACTGCCACAATGGACCGTACAGTCTGCTACGGCAGACCGTACGGTCTGCTACAGTGGACTGTACAGTCCATTGCCGTAGACTGTAATAATCTTCCGTTTAAAAAGCCTTAGCCGACAATAAGAAACCGCCTGCCTCTCTATCCGTTTCTATCTGGCCACCAATTGGAACACCACCGAAGCGAACCAGCGTTTATACATCCACGTAGCCGCAATATAAATACAAACAGCAGAAACCCAACCGGCAATCACATCTATCAGATAATGTGCCTGAATATAAACCGTGGCGCAGCAAAGAAGCACATAAAAGGGTGCCAGGAAACAGCATAACTTCTTATTTACCCGATAGGCCATAATCATGATGATAGTGGAAATACCGACATGCGAACTGGGGAAAGCCGCGGTAGGACGTTCGCCCACCTCCTGAGAAGCCTCTACAAGATTATAAAAGAAACCATGGTCGAAACCGGGACCGGGCAACAGAATATCATTGTGATTAAAATAATCTCCAATCGCCGGAAAGTGTTGCGCCATCACGTTATCCATGCCGATGGCGGGAAAGTAAAACTGCGGACCGGCCACAGGGACCAATATATAAATAAGATAATAGATGAAAAATGAAGTAACCAATACAAAAGATACCTTTTCAAACCATTCAAAACGGAAAAGGAAATAATAGATTGTCACTATCGCAATCATCGGATAATAAGCAAAATAGCCTAGATTAAAGGGCTCGCTGAACCACATGGACGGGCAAAGTTCGCTGAACTCCACTGATGGCTGGCAACGGAACAGGAATTGTTCTGCAGAGGCAAAGAAATTATCCAGATTCGGGAACAAGCGGTTGAACTCGAAGGTATCGGGATACCAATAAGCCAAAAATGCCATTTGTACAGCCATACGAATGAATGCGGATAATTTACAAGGATATTTATGATACAAATATATCAATGCAAAAGTGATAACCACAATACCTGCACGTTCCAGCAACATTGTGCCGGGATGATCCATGCGCGGCCACAATATCAAAACCATAATCGTAGTGAGAGCATTATATATCAAGCTGATACTCTCGACGGCAAACAATCCTTTTACACTGTCTACACGTTTGAATAAATTTAAAGCCATCCTTCTTTCTTATACCAGGCAATAATCTCTTTTACTCCCCTTTCCAGCGGATATTCGGGACGATATCCCAATTCATCCGTCAAAGGAGTAATGTCGCATTGCCAGTTGCGTTGTTTCATTATTTTATATTTATCACGATTCAGCGTGCTTACCTTTCCCAAGCAACGCGCTGAAAATTCAGCGAGCAAAGATACAACTTTTAAAATAAATAGCGGACATTTAAAGTGTATAACCCACGGATTACCAAGCTCTTTTTGTATTAAATCGGAGAAAGCACGGCTGGAATATACATTTCCGTCACTTACAAAATAGGCACGATGCTTCACTTTATGCTCTATAGCCAGATAGACTGCCTGCACCAAGTCCTTCACATAGATAAAGGTAAGGTCCTGACGTTTGAAGCCGGCGGCAAAGTCTACGTGCTGTTTGATTGATTTGGCCATCAGGAAATAATCTCTCTCTCGAGGGCCATAGACTCCGGTCGGCCGGAAAATCACAACCGGGAAACCGGACAATGATTGCAGGTAATGTTCCGACTTCAGTTTACTGACTCCATAAGCGGTATTGGGCATCGCCGTATCATGTTCATTAATGGGCGTATAATTCTCTTCACGTATAGGTCCGAAGATACTAAGCGAACTGATATAGATAAATTGTTCGGGAACCATATCCAATGCTTGCAGCGCCTCTACGAAGTTACGGGTATAAATATAATTTCCTTGTTCAAACTCTTCTTTATGACGACATTTAGTCACACCCGCACAATGAATGATATAATCCCATCCTCCATGCATTTGTTTGTGAACCGTCAATTGTTCCACCAGCCTTCCGGGATGAGCAAAATCCAGTTCGGCAAACCGGATACGGGAATCCTTCAAATACTTGCGGCTACTGCTTTTACGCACTCCTGCCCATACCTGCATGCCTCTTTCCAAGCCGCCTTCCACCAGAAAACTGCCGATAAACCCGCTTGCTCCGGTTACCAATATTCTTTTTTCCATTCTTCCTTATCACATTTTACTTCACCGGTTCCACATGAATACCCACATGGGTATCTTCTCCATATTTTTCTTTCAATTTCCGTTCGATTGCCGTAGCTGTCTCATGAGCTTTATATAACGGTATATCCCCATTCATACGGACATGAATCTCTATGGCATAGTTATTCCCGATACGCCGTGTGCGCAAATGATGAGGCTCTGTTACCCCGTCGAAAGCCAGGACCGTCTGCTCAATCTCGTGTTCCACACTTTCGGGCAATGATTTTTCCAGCAGTTCATCAATACAAGGGACCAAGAGCTTGACAGACACTTTCATTATAAAGAAACTGACTATCACGGCGGCAATAGGGTCGAGCACCACCCAATGAGGACCGAGCAGAATAGCTCCGCCAATACCTGAAGCCGTTCCGATAGAAGACAATGCATCGCTCCGATGATGCCATGCATTGGCAATCACTGCTTGAGAGTTGTACTTTCTGCCCATACGGACAGTGTATTGATACAATATCTCCTTCAATAAGATAGAGACAAGAGCCGCAATCAGTGCAAGCACTCCGGGCGCACGCAACTGTTCTCCGCGCATAAAGGCCAAGATTTCGCCGGCACCGTTCCATAAGATTCCGCAGCCTACTCCCAAAAGTGCCACTCCAATCAAGGCAGTAGCCAAAGTCTCATACTTGCCGTGGCCGTAATCATGTCCCTTGTCCTGAGGCTTATTGGAAATACGAACAAACAGTATGACCACCACATCCGTTACGAAATCGGAAAGAGAATGTACGGCATCTGCCATCATAGCAGCACTATGCCCTGCTATCCCGGCCAGAAATTTAAAAATAACCAGCAGGAAATTAGCAAAGCTGCCCCATAAAGTAACTTTATAGATTCCTTTTTCTCTAGCTCTTTTCTCAAGTTCAGCCATAATCGTCATTTTTGAACGGACAAAGATAGCACGTTTCATTCATATTCAACCAAATTTAATGCATCTATTGAACCGCTATTCCAATTATTTTGTTTACTTTGTAGCACATAATACATTAAAATACCCATTTATGGCTAAAAAGAAAGAAAAAAAAGCAGGAAAACGCATGAAGAAGAGTGAACTGGCAGAACGCCTCATCAACTATTTCCGTGCCAAGCCGAATGAAACATTCAGCCTCAAACAGCTCTCAAGCGGGTTAAACTTAACTACTCATCCTCTTAAAATGCTTTGCGCCGACATCATCCTCGAAATGATAGCGGATGATTTCTTACAAGAAGTTGAAAAAGGGCAATATAAGCTGAACGACCACGGACTGATTATGACGGGTATTTTTCAGCGTAAAAGCAATGGTAAAAACTCTTTCATCCCGGAGGACGGAGGAGAGACCATCTTTATAGCCGAAAGAAACTCGGCACACGCCATGAACAACGACAAAGTCAAAATTGCCTTGTTTGCAAAACGCAAGAACCGCAACCCCGAAGGAGAAGTAATTGAAATCATCGAACGGGCAAACGATACATTCGTCGGAACATTGAAAGTCGACAAATTCTATGCTTTCCTTGTTACCGAAAACCGTACGCTGGCAAATGACATTTTCATTCCCAAAGATAAATTGAAAGGAGGGAAAAATGGCGATAAAGCTGTCGTAAAAATAATAGAATGGCCGAAAGAAGCCAAAAACCCAATCGGGCAAGTTATGGACATCTTGGGCAAGGCAGGCGAAAACACCACTGAGATGCATGCCATTCTAGCAGAATACGGACTGCCGTATGTATATCCCAAAAACGTAGAGGCCGCCGCCGAAAAGATTCCGGCCGAGATAACAGAAGCCGACTATGCCGAACGGGAAGATTTCCGGGCCGTAACGACCTTTACCATCGACCCCAAAGATGCAAAAGACTTTGACGATGCTCTGTCCATCCGGCTTATCAAACCGGGACTGTGGGAAGTCGGAGTACATATTGCCGATGTTACACACTATGTAAAAGAAGGAAGTACAATAGACAAAGAAGCAGAAAAACGTGCAACTTCCGTTTACTTGGTAGACCGCACCATTCCGATGTTGCCCGAACGCCTGTGTAACTTCATCTGCTCTCTCCGCCCCAATGAGGAAAAGCTGGCATTCTCTGTCATTTTCGATATGAACGAAAAAGGTGAAGTGAAGAATTCACGCATCAAACATACAGTGATTAAGAGTGACCGCCGTTTTACCTATGAGGAAGCACAGCAAGTCATCGAGACCGGTGAAGGTGATTACAAGGAAGAAATTCTGGAATTGAACAAGTTAGCTCAAATCCTGCGCAAACAACGATTGGCGGCAGGCGCCATCGACTTTGACCGCATTGAAGTAAAATTTGAGATTGACGAAACAGGAAAACCGTTAAGTGTTTATTTCAAAGAGTCCAAAGAAGCCAACAAGCTGATTGAAGAGTTTATGCTTCTTGCCAACCGTACCGTGGCTGAAACAATCGGCAAAGTGCCCAAAAATAAAAAAGCAAAAGTATTCCCCTATCGTATCCATGACCTTCCCGACCCCGACAAACTGGAAAACCTGAATTGGTTTATTAACCGCTTCGGTTATAAAATACGCACTTCGGGCTCAAAGTCAGAGGTTTCCAAATCCATCAACCGCCTGCTGGATGACATAAAGGACAAGAAAGAACAAAACCTGATAGAAACTGTTTCTTTGCGTGCCATGCAGAAAGCACGTTATTCAACAGTTAATATAGGCCATTATGGATTAGCTTTTGATTTCTATACCCACTTTACATCTCCCATCCGCCGTTTCCCGGACATGATGGTACATCGCTTGCTCACCCGCTATCTGGCAGGAGGACGAACGGCACAAAAGGATAAATACGAAGATTTGTGCGACCATAGTTCTGAAATGGAGCAAATTGCATCAAACGCAGAACGCGCTTCGGTGAAGTATAAACAAGTAGAGTTCATGAGTGAACGTGTAGGCTTGGAGTTTGAAGGAGTTATTTCGGGAGTAACGGAATGGGGACTCTATGTTGAAATCAATGAGAATAAGTGCGAAGGCATGGTTCCTATGCGCGATTTAGGCGATGATTATTATGACTTTGACGAAAAGAACTATTGCTTAATAGGGCGACGTCATCATAAGAAATTCAGCCTGGGTGACCCTGTCACCATTAAAGTGGCACGTGCCAACCTGGAGAAGAAACAGCTGGACTTTGCATTGGTGGAGAAATAAGGAGAGTCACTCCGTTCGTGAGGATGCCAAAACAAAACCAGCCTATCCCATCGTCAGCTGTAGGGGCAGGGTTTGCCTGCCCGAAGACACAAAACAAACTGTTTTCGGGCGAGCAAACCTCGCCCCTACGAACTAAACGACAGCATTATCCACGTTTTGACACAACCCCATAAGAAACGAAAACGCTCTTCCACATCATAAATGAACGCTTATTTTACCCGTCTATTCAACTGATTATTCGCTTTATCCGGTTTTGACTTCCCAATCCGTTTGCCACTCGGCTTTTTTTTATTCCCTTGCTTTACCTTGCCTGCGAAAGGATTCTTCTTATTTGGCATAAAACATCTTCTTTTTTCTGCAAAAATAAACTATAAAACCCAATATTCCTTCCATTTATTGGCAATGATATAGAATTTCTTTACTTTTGTCCTCATTAACAATGATATATATGACTTCATTCGACTATACCGGCATATTGACCCAAGCAGTAGATGAACTTTCCGACAGCCAATCTTATAAAGGACTGTTTCATCAACACAAAGACGGAGACCCTCTGCCTTCTGCTAAATCACTATATAAAATTGTAGAGTTAGCCCGTTCCATCCTCTTCCCCGGATATTTTGGTAATTCTACTATCAACAGTCATACCATTACTTATCACATAGGAGTAAATGTAGAAAACCTATTCGACCTGTTGACAGACCAAATACAGGCCGGTTTGTGTTTCGGGCAAGAAAATAATAACAACGAAAACACGAACAACAATGAACCGTGCCGTGAAACAGCAGCATTGCTTGCCGCTCGTTTTATAAGTAAGTTGCCCGAAATGCGCCGCATTCTGGCTACCGATGTAGAAGCAGCCTATTACGGAGACCCTGCCGCTACCTGTTTTGGTGAAATAATCAGCTGCTATCCTGCCATCCGTGCCATCAGTAACTACCGAATAGCCCATGAATTGTTGATATTAGGTGTACCTCTGATTCCCAGATATATTACAGAGATGGCACACTCGGAAACCGGAATAGATATCCACCCGGGAGCAAAAATAGGACACCATTTCACAATAGACCACGGAACAGGCGTGGTGATTGGTGCAACCAGTATCATTGGCAATAACGTAAAACTCTATCAAGGTGTCACACTGGGAGCCAAAAGCTTCCCATTGGACAACAATGGCAATCCCATCAAAGGTATTCCCCGACACCCTATTCTGGAAGATGATGTAATCGTTTATTCCAATGCTACCATTTTGGGACGCGTGACCATAGGTAAGGGTGCAACCGTAGGAGGAAATATATGGGTGACCGAAAATGTTCCTGCCGGAGCACGCATCGTGCAACGCAAAACAAAAGAAGGAGAGAAAATTTAAACCTCAATCAGCGGGAGAGTCAGAATAAAACGGCAGCCCACTGTATATTCTTTATCAACAACCAGTGTTCCACCCAACTTTTCAGCAATCAACCGGCAGATAGAAAGCCCCAACCCTGTTCCCTGAGTAAAGTCATCCAACTTGGTGAAACGTTCAAAAACATATTCCTGCTTATCTGCCGGAATACCTTTTCCTGTATCCGTAATGCGATAAATGATTTCCCGCTCATTTCTGTTTAGTTCATAATCTAACACAATAGAACCTTTATCGGTAAACTTAGCCGCATTTTGCAAAAGATGAATCAATATTTGTGAGACCCTGCCCGGATTGGTCTTAATCAAACACCTCTCTACCGAAGGACGAAATTCCAATTCTACCCCCTCATGCACCAACGTCCGAACAGCTTCTATCCCCGACAGGCAACTTACATTGATATCTTCCACCTTATCATAAGGCACTTCTTCAGACTGGTCAAGAAAAGAGATATCAAGCACATCATTAATCAGCCTCAACAAATTGGCACTATTGACTTCGATAATTGAAACAAACTCTTTTGTTTCCTGATTATCCTGATATATATCCACCAATAGCTGAGAAAAGCCCACTATGGAATTCAACGGTGTACGAATCTCATGAGACATATTCTGAATAAAGGTTGTTTTCATCATACTTGCATATTCAGCCCGTTCTTTGGCTTTCATCAGCTCATCGGCAAAAATCTTTAAATCCTTATTCTGTTTGTTAACAATGAGCTCCGACGCTTTCAAGCGTTTATTGAGTTTATAAATCCGAAAGAACAGAATTCCACCCATTATCCAAAACAAGACAACGAATATCAAAACCAAATAAACGGTATGCAATTGATCTTTCTGAACACTTAACTGAAGCTCATTCCTTTCATTCTTCAGCTGCTCCAACTCCAAAATAGAAGAAAACTCGGTGGCAGAATTCTGCAACTCTTTTGTACGGACAGAGTCGGTAGCCGCAATATAATCATAGTAAAACTCGGCAGCCTTCAGCTTATCACCCATCTTCCAATAAATATTACCTTGTTCCCTTACCAATTTATAATCCATATATTTAGAACGGATGGGAGTCGAGTCATTCATCATTGCATCCACCATTTTCAGCGCCTCACTATATTGTCCGGCAACACTATAATAGGTTTCCTTGAGATAATAAAGCCCCATAATATATGTGACCATATTCTTATTCTGTATAAATAACTTCTCAATATCCTGTATATATTTCCATGCCTCATTCAACTGCCCCTTCTTTATATAATATAATGCATACGCTTTACGGGTCGTAAAAGACTGGTAATCCGTTTGTGCCAAAAGTATTCCTTTTTCCAGAGCTTCTTTTGCTTCATCCCATCTTTTCAACTCCACAGCCGCTTGAGCAAGCGAAGCATAATAAGACGGGATATTGATATCTGCAATATTATTCTCCTCTACTATCTCTATCGTCTTCTTAAAATTATCATAAGCTAACCGGTAATTATCCTGCGTAAGATAAATGTTCGCCATACAACGGTAACACTCCGCAACTCCCCGCATATAATTATCCTTCCGGGCTTCCTGAAGCATTTTCTTTACTTCATACAAAGCGATATTTGCTTTATTTTGCTTAAGATAGTAGATTATCAGCCGACTCCCCCATGCAAAATAATAATATTTCAATTGATTATATTTCCGGCTGATCAGCTTTGCCTCCTTCACACTCTTCAGAATATTCTCCTCATCATTCTTGTAGTAATAATAATCCAGTTTCAAACATTTTGCAATAGCCATCAACCGTCTGTTACCCGCTTTCTCGCTCCGCACGAACAGAGTATCACACATATCCAAAGCAATGGGGGAGTCCAGATTTGCCTTACATTTTTTATAATATGCCATCAATATGCTGTCGTTTTCCACAGCAACCTCATTTTGCCCTTTGCCGCAGCAGCAACATAAAACAAATAGAATTGTCAGACAAAGCTTAAGACACATCAAGGCGGGTAATTTTTCACAAAGATAACATAATATTTTAAGACGAAAACGAAATGTGATAAAAAACGAAATGAAATATAAAAAGAAGGAGCACCGGTACTCCTCCATCCCAAACTAAAGCCAACCTGTTTTCAAAAAACACTTAAGTCTTTTTCAGAAACTCCTTGGTCTTTTTTGAAAACCTCAAAATCTCTCCATTATGATACGTTGACATCCGTTAAGATTTTCGAGTTGGATGTAAAACAAATGATTGATGGTACTTAACCTGTTGGGAACGTGGTGAATAAGATTTCAGGAGAGAGAAGAAAAAAAGTGCATCTCTTAGTAAGAGATACACTTTTCGCTGCAAATTTACACAAAGTTTTGATAATTAAAACTTTTTGAGAAGAAAAATCA
>OGGJ01001448.1_pt1 | contig 19442 bp, 10 predicted proteins | sample 1571071 | NCBI WGS metagenome assembly OGGJ01 (sample SAMEA2581954, study PRJEB24529) | metagenome | biome: Human gut stool | place: China | collected 2011
GGAAGGGGTACACATTGTCACGTGAGGCATGAAAATGATATCTGCCCCTAATAAGGCCGTGGCACGGACATTCTCTATGATATTATTATCGTAGCAAATCAATATGCCACATTTCCATCCCTTGATCTCAAAAACCACATATTGATCGCCCGGCAAGATATTCGGATTAATAAACGGATGTAGCTTGCGGTACTTTGCCTTCAAGCCATTGCCATCCACGCAAACTTGCGCTTTATAGATGCGATCCCCATCCCGCTCAAAGAATCCGGCCAGTAGCGTGACGCCAAACTCTTTGGCGATGGCGATCAAGGCTTGCGTACTCTCCCCCGTGGGGATCGGTTCGGCAATAGCCAACAATTCCTTGCGAGACAAGTCCTTGGCAAACGTATATCCACAAACCGAGCATTCGTGGAAAGCCACTACATCCGCTCCCTCTACCGACGCTTTCCGGCACATCTCCCGGATGATAGAAAGATTATACACTTTATCGTTATCCCGTGTCTCGAACTGCACGGTGGCGATTTTCAATGGTTCCATGATATTTTGATTTAATTGGTTTATATATTTTTCGACTAGATTCGCAAAGATAACAATAATATACTACTTTTGCGGGATAACTTTTTCTACCGATCATGAATATCAGACAAACACGACAAGAAGATCTGGCCGAGGTAATGGCTATGTACGATTATGCACGCAGATTCATGCAAGAACATGGCAACGGCAATCAATGGATCAATGGATATCCTTCCGAGGAATTGATCTCCAACGAGATCAAGGCCAGCCATAGTTTCGTATGCGAAAATGAGCAGGGCGAGTTAGTGGGGACCTTTTGTTACATCGAGGGAATCGACCCTACTTACCTAAAGATCTATGAAGGCGAATGGCTGAACGATGAGCCTTATGCCGTGATCCATCGCATGGCCTCCAACGGTAAACAGAAGGGGATCTCCACCGAATGCTTGAAATGGGCGTTCGCTCATTGCGATAATATCCGTATCGACACGCACCGGGATAATATCGTCATGCAGAATTTATTGAAAAAGCATGGGTTCAAGCAATGCGGTATCATTTACATCTCTAATGGCACGGAACGCATCGCTTTCCACAAAATAGTAAATGCAACAAATAAAGAATCATGAAACATCCTATTGACCTAGAACATTGGAACCGGAAAGAGCATTTCCTGTTTTTCGGTTCCATGGACGACCCTTTCTTTGGGCTGACCACCCAGATAGACGTGACCTCCATCTATAAAGAGGCGAAAGCGGATCATGCCTCTTTTTTCCTCTATTCCTTACATAAGATTATGACAGCCGTTAATGAGGTGGAAGAGTTCCGGTACCGGATCATCGACAACATCCCTGTCTGCTTTGACCGAATCCACGTGGGAACAACGATCGGGCGGGAAGACGGAACATTCGGCTTCGGCTTCATCGAATATACACCGGACAGGCAACTGTTCCTTCAAAACGCACAGAAAGAGATCGAACGTGTGCAAGCTCTCACCGGCCTTTGCAAAGATAGGGAATCAGACCGGCAAGACTTAGTCCGTTTCTCCCCGGTTCCATGGATCGCCTTCACGGAGATGAAACACGCTTCCTCTTTCCGTACAGGTGATTCTGCCACCCGCATCTCCACCGGAAAGCTGATCGAGCAGAACGAACATTGGATGCTCCCTATCTCCGTAACGGCTCATCATGGCTTGATGGACGGCAGACATGTATCGATCCTCTTAGATCGTATAGCGGATAAAGGTTAAAGACTTAGATAACAAACACCCTCGCCCTTAGAAGATCGACCATTTGCTTTTTAAGGGCAGAGGCATTCAATGGCTTAGAGGCATAAGCATCGAATCCGCTATTCATGACCTGTTCCTCGTCCGACGCGAAAGCATAGGCGGTAACGGCGATGATGGGAATGACTTCTGAGAGCTTACGGATTTCCTTGGTCGCCTCATATCCGTTCATTTCCGGCATATTGATATCCATTAATACGATATGAGGCTCATATTCCTTAAACAGCTCCACCGCCTCCTTTCCGTTCCAAGCGTGTACGATTGTGTAATCATTCTTCAGTATAGTCTCGAAAAGCTTGAAATTGCCGGCGTTATCTTCAGCGATAAGTACCGTCAACTTATCTTTCTCAACCTTTATCTTCTCAAAAATGACATCCTCCCTCACAGGTTTCTCCGGCGCTTTGTAGGGGAAGGTAAACCAAAACGTACTACCCTTCCCGATCTCAGACTCAACGCCCATCTCTCCCCCTAGATGATCGACAATCATCCGGCAGATAGAAAGTCCCAAACCAGTTCCTTGGGCGAAAGAATCCAACTTCACGAATCGGTCAAATATCGCTTCTTGTTGTTCAACGGAGATCCCCCGGCCGGTATCAGAGACATAGAAGCGCAGCATCTTTTTATTTAGGCAAGAATAACCGTAGCTTATAGAGCCTTGGTCCGTAAATTTAATGGCGTTAGTCAAAAGGTTGATGATAACTTGCATCAACCGATTCTTAGCGATAGATACATAACAATCTTTCTCCTTACGCTCAAACACCAGACGGACATTTTCATTTACGACCCTTTTACTCATGGAACGTTCCAGATCGGACAATAAGGTATTGACATCCACGTCCGAATACACGAACTCCAAGGTCCCAGCCTCTATCTTAGACAAATCCAAGATATCGTTTATCAATTGGAGTAGCAACGCGTTATTATTCTCAATGATCTCGGCATATTCCTGTTTTTCCTCCAACACGTCTGTCTCGGCAAGGATATTGGAGAAACCTACGATAGCATTCAGCGGCGTACGTATCTCATGGCTCATATTAGCCAAGAAGGCCGATTTAAGGCGATTGGACTCCTCCGCCTTGTTTTTCGCCTCCAGTAATTCTCGCTCAACCTCTTTCCGGTCGGAAATGATCAAGGAAGAACCAACCAACGTGAGAGGTTTCCCGTTCTCATCCTTTTTCTCCACGGCGGCGCAAGCTTCCACCCACTCCAGCCCGTGCAATCCTTTATTCGGATTATAGATCCGGTATTCCTCCTTTATCTTATTCACCTTACCGAGGATAAGTGACTCATAAGCCTTCCTTACCTTTTCGCGGTCTTCCTTATAGATCTTGGAGAAATACTCGGTATCGGGAACCGTCAGCTGGTTCTCGTCAAATAGTCCGGAGAAATTCACGTTCACTGCCTTATTCACGTCACAAAGAATCGTATGCTGAACCAAGTCCCACTTCCAAGGAGTGACATTCGCCACGTCCAACGACATGGACAGTTTCTGGTTCACGGTGCGGAGCACTTGCTGCGTCTTCGCTAATTCCGAAACATCAACCATAAAAATATCCACACAACCCGGGGTATTCGCTGATATGATCAAAACATTGAAGTAACAGTCTGTCGGCTTGTAGTAATATTGTGTATTTATTTTTTTATTTTCCGAGAAAATAAGATGACAAACTTTTAAATACCGCGACATTTGCAACGGATGAATTTCCGAGCCTTTTTTCCCTATATAAGATTTGTCACACTTCAATAAAGCCTCCAATGCCGGATTTAGCTCTAAAATAACATAATCAGTGGGATACTCTTTTTCATCGAATAGGATACGTTGTTTCATATAGCAAATAGGCATACTATTGACCAATCTGCTATAATTTCGCATAAACATTATCTCTTTCTCCTGATACAATCGAATCCTATTCAATGACCGGATCCTCATGAACACAACAAAAGCAATAAATAGAAGAACACCGATCCCTGCGTTAACATAATCGCCATATTGTTCCCAAAACGTAGGAGGTCTCATATAGAATATCGTATCCGCAGGATAACCTGACGAAAACATCCCCCTATTTACCAAGACCGGATAGTTTAATACTGGATGGGGCTGATCCGGAGTTATAATGGTATTGAATACTTCATTTCTCAAAAGTCCGTTAATCGTGTTAATAAGGGTATTGGAAATATTCGACGCAGGGAAGAAAAATCCTCCCGCCATACCATTCTCCACAATATCCATATCATTCAAGGTAAAGACAGGCAGATCCGTATACGAACTGATCATGCGGTAGGTATCCGAACTTAACACCTCTTTATTACCTTGTGTATGTAACAATATCCATGAGTAATATAATATGCCTGTCTGTTTGTCCGCATTTTGCAGAATATCTATCAATTCATCAGTCTGTATATCACCGGCAGTGACCAGTTCCAATTTGACATCCGGGAAATTATTGGTTATGGCTTTATGTATGGAATTCTGGTTTTGCGCACTAATATACCGCTTATCAGAAAGAAATAAAAGTCGACGCATATCTGGATTCGCTTGCTTCATAAGGGAAACTGTCTCCATGATATATTCCGGCACATAAATAATTGTCAATTCTCTCTCGGTCTCGACAATATCCGATAAGTTCTGTCGTTCTGGTTCAGGACAAGCTTTTTTGGAAAGATAATATTCCCGGGGAGCTAGATAGTCCTTCTCTACGCAAACCAAATAAGATAACTCCCCACCCCATTTCTCGTTGAGCCTGTCTTTTAACAAAGCGTATGAGCTATTACCTAGCAAAATGATTAATTTAGGGGCCTTCTTATATTTGTCCAATAAATATAAGGTAAAATCTTCCACGTCCTTCTCATTTTTCATCAGCATCACATCCATATGCTCCGTATAGGCATCAATATCCTCATTACCCGCTACCATACGTTCATAGATCGGAGTCGTAAAAATACGGCTCCAAGGCGTGGATTCCGTATAAGAATTAATAATAAGGATATAGTCCGCCTGTCCGTTATTTGATAGAGCCAAGCACTGGGATGAGATAAGTATCAACAAAATTGTTAGCAAAAAGATAGATTTATGGTAACCACCCTTTAATATCATGACCTCTTATTTATTTATACTACAAATCAAGAAAATGAGTCAAGCTTTATGCATATTACCCGGCTCTAATAAAGATCGTTCAAAGATACATAATAAATATTAACTACTACAGGATAAGGCACATAAATTACGCTACTATCCGTGAAATAGCTTTTCTATCGATCGATAAATTAAGCTTTCACTTACATCGAACCGGAATAACCATTCGATATTTTCCTTATGAATCAGATCCATTAAATAAACATTAATTCTTTCCCAACACTTTTTAGCGAGAAGTTTTTGTTCCGATCGAAACGTTCTATGAACAGGACGAACGAACGGATCATTAAAAAATTATCACGATGGAAAGAGAAAGAGAACAAGGTTCTGACCGGCTTGACACGGAGGAACGCAAAGAGTTGAACGACTCTGATTTCGGATTACCCGAAGAACGGAAATATCCTATGCCGGACGCCACACACGTACGGGCGGCTGAATCCTATTTTCGATACGCTACCGATCAGCAAAAGCCAGAATTGGCTCGTAACATCTTGAGAAAAGCCAAAGAATTCGGAGTTGATGTCGGAAGTCCGACAATCTTAGAGTGGGCAAACCGATACTGACACCCACTTTGATCTCTTATTCACCAATATAACCGTATGTGTTTGGTAGCACATACGGTCATAGCAGGTTATTTACGCACCTGTAAAAAGCGTTTTGTCAAATATCTGCGAACCGGCTCGTCATAGAGTTTCAAACTAATGTAAGCCAACACGATACTTCCGACAACTAATGCCACCGCCTCCGGCCATGCTTCCGCGAATGTAAGATTCTCCTTCTTCACCCACCCAAAATACAAGTATATAAGAGGGTAATGTACCATATACAAAGGATAAGAGATATCTCCCAAGAATTTACAGATACGGGCGGAATGCTTATCGGTTGTTTTCCCGGAAGCCCCCAGATAAACAAGCATAGGGAATATTAGGATCGCACATACGGAATCATAGATACCGTTCATCCATAAAGCCTCGCCATTACCGACATATGGCATGGAGAGTAAAACGACGATCGCCAAGCTGCATATCCAAAAAGCTCCTTTGACAGGAATGGGCTTAAAAACGCGCGACATTAATAATCCGATAGAGAAAGAAAATAACACACGCAAGAAACCACCGATCAAATTGTACTCTTCCATCGTCCACCCCACACCTAGGTGCCCCGCACCGGAAAAATTGAATATAGCGAACGAAGCCAATCCGATTCCCGCCAAGACAATAAGTGCCGTAAGCGCCTTCGTTGACATCCGACGAATAAACAAAGCATACATAATATTTCCGATATACTCGAAGAACAAAGACCAACTAGGACCATTCAAAGGAAACATCTCACCATTTCCACGGATCTCAGGCCCGGAGCCGGGTACAGCCGGTATCAAAAAAAGGTTGATAAGCAAAGCTAGCATCACCATGGATATGGAGACCTGCGTGCCATCCCACTTCTCACACCCTTGTATACAAAACGCGATAACTCCCAAAACAGCTCCAAGGACAACCATCGGATGCAAACGGATCAATCGACGTTTGATAAAATCCTTTGTCGTCATGGTTTTCCACCGGTCGTCATAGGCATAACCAATCACGAATCCCGATAGGATAAAAAAGAAATCAACGGCTAAATACCCGTGATTAAATCGTTGGTCGATAGGACTCGTCGCAAAGGCTTCGAATACATGATAAAATATAACCATTAGCGCGGCGACACCTCTCAATCCATCAAGAAGGTCATAATGAGGTTTTGTGTCCGCAAATGCGGCCGCTGAGATTTTTGAGTTTGACATTAATTGTTTGAGCTTATTTTTGATACTACTATTACTCCTAATTTCCGCAAAAATACAAAAAGGCCCCATCTTTCACGTTATTAGACAGTTCTTTTTTCATTAGTTACACATAAATAAGGTCGCAAAATACGAAGTCCCCAGCAAAGCTTACGCCTGCCGGAGACTTGTTTCTTTATCCGTACTCCATCCTCACGGAGGTACTTACGGACCTCTTAATTTATTACTTTAGTATTAATATTAATCCAACTCCCGCCTGTTCATCCGTCACGGATTACTTGGGATCGAAACCCTCACGGGAATTGTTGATTATCTTATTTCATTATTCCTTTATTGAATATCCTTATTTTACAGCTACTTTCACGGTCTCGTTACCTACCGTTACGAATACTACACCAGCAGGAGCGGCGATAGTAGCGTTGTCGGAAGTAAGAACTGTCTCAGCAACTGTCTGGCCTAATACAGTACGAACGTAAGCAGTCTCGCCTGCGGCACCTTGGATAGTTACGACACCGTTACCGGCTACAACTACGATAGAAGATTCTTTTGCGTCGATAGATTCGTTGGCTGTCGGAACCTCTGTGCCAAGCGTGAAGACCATTGCCTTTTCTGGATTTGTTGTTAAACCTAACATACCATTCAAAGCATATACATAAGCTGTCTTATAAACATCACCCTCTTTGACCTTTCTTTGAGAAGAAACGAAATATTCATCATCTCCCTCCGCAAGTGTGATATTAAACTTGAACGCATCCAATCGATCTGTTGATTTCACGCTCTTGTCATCGTTAAGCTCCTTAACAACCTTAACGGTCTCACCTTTCACGGTAGTAGTGATTGTATCAACCCCCGTAAGGATAGCCGGGCGGAAGATAACCTTCGTCTCAGACTTGCCTGAACCTTCCAAATAATATTTCTCGTCCGTATATTCCTGAGCAGAACCTTCCACGAAATAATGCAAAGAATCTGTCGGATTGAACATGAACATTCTTTCAGCCGGTTTTTCTTCACCTTCAGCCACCTCAATACCCTTAGAGATATAGAATGACGGAGTCTTAGCCTTGCTATCCGCTGTATCCAACCAGAAGATCATGCTTTCAGCGGACAAGATGCCCTCGTTGAAGCCATTCTTATTCAACTGATAATTGATAGAACCTAACATATTGTCGAAAGAAGCGTGACGAGGTTTAGCGGCCAATGACGGGTTGAACGGATTAGCGTCCAAAACCTCAACGTTAGCGTAAGCCTCATTCAAGGCTTTAGCTGGCATATAACGACCACCATCGAAAGAAACCTTCAAATCTGTTGTTCCGATTTTTGCTGTTTTCGCATTTGAACCAGTGGAACCCTCATAACTAAGCTTACCGTCTGTTACCTCCTTCACTGCAACTAAAGAATAAGCGCCAGCGGCATTCTTAACAACAGCGAACTCTGTAGCGGCATCAGCAGCCTTATCTCTAGATGCGGCAGCGCCAAGATATTTAGCATCATCACCTTTGGCTTCCGTATAGCGTAAAACATAAGTCGGAACAACCAATGTATCGCCATCAGCCTTCATGACAACCTCTCCCTTATCATTCAAATAAGCGAAAGCATTTGTGCTTATCACATAATCCTCAACACCTTGCAGAGATTTAGTAGAATGATCTTTTGCTCCCTTTATTCTTTCCGGATAAAGAACGATTAAATTCTCCTCTTTGGTTGAAGCCTTCATTGTTTTAGTAGCATTGTCATCAATAGCGTAAAGAGCTTTCTCTCCGAATAACGCGTCCTTACCATTGAATGTCATCTTAAAGCCTTCAGCGATCTGAGTATCCGTGAATACCTTATATCCGTCCGTACGAGTCGTAGCGATCGTGTTGAACTTAACGGAAGTCTTGTTCAGCGCTAAATCATCCGTTACACCATTAGATGCGCTAGTCTCATCTCCAGAGATTGTTACGTCCTCTCCGTCATAAGTTGCTTTCTCTACCTTATATCCACCTTCTTCTCCATTAGGCTGCAAGCGCAATACCAACTCTTTAGCAGTCTCACGGTTTTTCAATGTAAATGTGTATTTACCATCAAAACCAGCGACAATCCATTGAGCTACCGGCATAGTAAAGTCTACGTTATTATAAGCGGCAACACTTAGAACTGAACCATTAGCAGGATTTATGGTCAAATATTTATGATACTCTGTCTGAATACCAGGCTTATCTTCTTTACTCGTAGTAGCACTAGTGAAGTAGATATTAACCACATTCTCAACATTCTTCTTCAACAATACTGAAGCGTTAAGGTAAGAGTTTGAGCCTAATTGCGGGTGGATAGCGGAATATTTAGACTCCTCAGTTAACACCGTAGTCACATAAGTCTTCGTATCAGAAACAGAAGGTCTAACTCCCGCTACATATACCTCTGTACCAGCCGTAGCCTTATCCACCTTGAAAGTGACTTTCAAAGTTAATTTACCTTCCTCATTCAACGCGTCTTTCGCTGTAATAGTGAAAGCAGCATTGGCTGTAGAGTCAGCGGATGTAGCGACAGCGCCCTTCATCCAATACAAAGAATAACCTTCGTTATCTTGCTTACCATTGATATCATAACGAGATTTCGGGTTCGGGTTAACAGCCAAGAATTTAACATCTTGAGCAGCAGCCAAGATATCGTTAGCAACTGGAGTCTCAGCATTAACCTTACCTAAGAAAGCATCAACCCTCTTAGAATCACCACTTACGAAATAAGTACCAGCAGCCAACTTAGCCTCGCCTGCACCAGTCTCTGCAATCTCATCAGAGAAAGTCACCGGCTTTACCTTATCAAACAAGTTTCCAACCAACTCATTTGTCTTATAATCGAAAGACAATGTTGTACCATTTGAATTATAGTCATTCAAATAAGCGGCATCAATACCCTCTGAGCAAGAGAATGCTTTCAAGCCAGTCTTTACTTCTTTTGTAGGTACAGTTACTGTATACAAACCTGAGAATTTCAACTTGCCCTCTGATACAGCAAACTTAGCATTCAACTCAGAAAGATTCTTGTCGGTATCGGCCGTCAACGCATTACCGTCTTTATCGGTAACTACCTGATAAGCCACACCATCAACATTAGCCCATAACTCAAAAGAGTTAGATGAATAATTACGGATAGTAAATACGACTCCTGTAGTTGCATTACCATCAGCATCACCAAAAGAAATAACCTTCTTTTTGTCCTTTGTCGTAAGAACATCTGTAACCTTCAACAATGCACTCTCAGACTCACCTAGATAAAAGCTCATTCCATTAGCAAGAGCCGTCTTATTCTCGCTATAGGAAATTACGGTCTTAGTCGTAAGATCAGTAGCGGCATACGCAGCATTAAAAGCAGGTCCACCTAGCAGTAAACCAGCTGTTAACAAGGTAAAAATCCTTTTGTTCATAAATTCAAAATTTAATATTAATAATAGTGTTAATTAAAGTCCATCCCGTCGTTTAGCCCCTTGTCTTACCCGAAAACGACTAGTCTAAACGATCATTTTATTCTGGCGTTTTATTGAATTCAACGCATAAGCGTCCATATTTACGTTTATGCGTTGATAATCAATTTTTAAAAGTTTCTCTGGATTTTGTTTTATTCAAAAATATAGCCTATCTTTAACGCCTAGAATAAACGATCGTTTAGACTAGGCGTTTTTATCTATTACAGAATACTTATAGATCAAATATTTTTACGTAAACAAAATTTTCTACCATAAAAACTTTATATCATCACAAGCTATAAGATTCTCTTCTTAAAGCATGTGGAATAGCATAACTAACCAAATATCAGACTGCAACTATACATAATTGAGATAAAAGGAATTCTACAATATTGATTTTATGAAAACATCTACAATATCTACCACTACGCCATGTATGCTTTATAAATCAAAGCATTACATATAGGTTGTAGATAGCCTGACATCTACAATTATCATTCAACATCTACCACTTATACTTGACATTGATACTTTTTCTTTGCATTGGATAAGAAAACGTGTTATTTTTGAAAGACATTTCCCTTAGGGGAACAAAGAGTTTCTCCTAGAGAAAACTAAAGTTTCTTCTAGGGAAAACTAAAGTTTCGTAAGCACAAATCAAAAGTTTTCCGCTATGAAAACTTTTGTTTTATGCCTAAAAAACTATAAATACCTATTATTCAATACATTAAATCCGTACACAAGGTATACAAATAACCAAGCAGGCAGCCTGTTGGCATACCCTCGCAGAACGAGTAATGTGGTTAGCGAATAGTGAACGGCTGCATTTAGTGGTTGAAAAGCAGTAAATAGTGGTAGATGCAAGCTGATAGTGGTAGATGTTTATTATCTACCACCATTCAACAAATTTCTTATAATTAGATACTTATATAGATAATGGCAGATATGGTAGATGATTTAGTTTTTTCATTTCATACTCAAGGTACCACTCCAGAAAAATATCAGTACAATGCATTAAGAACCCAAAAGAACGGCTAATAAAAATCAAGGTAAGCTGTCGCTATTATGAAAAGGGAAGCTATAAACATAATTTACGTACGTGTACTATAAAATAATACGCAAGAAAAAACCACAGTTCCGTAGGAACTAAATCCTTACTATCTCTCTCTTTCGATATGGCAAAGATGGGAAGTAATAAGAATCAAATGGTTACAAAAATGACATTTCTTGTTAGATAAATGACATAACAGATCCGCAATCAATCCTAAACCACTCTCCTCTAATATCCTATACATAAATTACCCATTGAGTTCCTACGGTACTTAATAACTTTATAACATATAGCCTATGGAGTATATCTAATAATGTATTAGTTAATCTGAATCTATCAGACTTATCGTATGTAGTTAACATTATCTATTCAATTATGAACAAATGAAAAGTATGAAAAGTAAAATGAGAACTTGGAATGTGGCGATGGGATCATTGTCTTTGCTCTTCCTCTGCGTATCGCCGGCATTGGCTATCGCTACAAATCCATCACAAGAGAACCCGTATACGGAGCAGAATGATGATTCCGTAACTCAACAGAGAACAAGAAAAGTGACAGGTGTCGTGCTTGACGCCAACGGAGAGTCTATCATCGGGGCGAACGTAGTGGTGAAAGGTACCAATAATGGGACAATCACGGATCTAGATGGTAAATTCTCGATCGAATTATCGGATGGTGAAACCCTGCAAGTATCTTTTATCGGCTATAACAGCAAGGACGTTATGGTCGGCGCAGGAGAGAATCATATCAAGGTACAGCTGCGGGAAGACACGCAGAAGCTCGATGAAGTGGTAGTAGTCGGGTACGGAACACAGATCAAGCGGGCGGTAACCGGCTCCGTGCAATCCATCAAGTCGGAAGAGATGGCGGATATGCCCGTAGCCCAGATCTCGCAAAAGATGCAAGGCAAGTTCGCCGGTGTCCAAATCAATCAAGTATCCGGTAAACCCGGACAAGGAATGACCATGCGAATCAGGGGACAAGCGTCACTGTCCGGAGGAACCACGCCCCTTTATGTAGTGGATGGAATGCCTATCGTGGGCGATATCAGCACGATCAATCCAGACGAGATAGAAAGTATCAGTGTGCTAAAAGACGCTTCTGCCACATCACTTTACGGTTCCCGGGCTGCCAATGGAGTCGTATTGATACAGACAAAGACTGCCCAATCAGGGAAAAAACTAAGCGTCGACGTATATGGAGGCATACAATACGTACCCGAGAAAGGGAGGCCGGATATGATGGATGCCTCCGAATACGCACGGTTCAGGAAAGAGATCGCTGAAGAGAACGGATTGGCGGTCGATCCCGCTTACCAGCATCCCGAAGCGCTGGGTAAAGGCACGGATTGGTATGACGTATTATTCCGTCCCGCCGCTATCCAGAATTACAGTTTGTCGTACAGCAACGGAGACGGGAAGTTTAAATCATCCACCGTAGCCAGCTATTTCAACCAAGACGGAGTGTTGACAAACTCTAATTACCAACGGTTCTCCGCACGAGCCAATACGGAATACGTATTCTCGAAGATCGTCAAGGTAGGCGTGAACCTAGCGCCTAGCTTCTCCATCAATAATAGCCCGCAATCGGACGGTAACTGGACGGAAGATAAAGGTTCCATCCTGCAAGGAGCTATGTTGACAACACCTCTCGCACCCTATAAGAATGAGGATGGCAGTATTCCGCTTGTGGCCAGTGGGCCGGGATTGTTCGATAACCCGAACTGGTATAATGTGGTTCGCCTCAACAAGAACAAGACCCAGAACACCCATCTGATCGCAAACGCCTTCTTGGAGGTAGAGCCGGTCAAAGATTTAAAAGTAAAGACCAGCATCAACGCGGACTTGACACAGAATAAATGGAACTCGTTCAAGCCCTCCACCTCCGGAGAGATCTATAAGGCTCCCTATCAGATCCCCGAGGCGAAGGAATCCAATAATCTATTCTACACTTGGCTGTGGGAGAATACCGCCACCTACAGCAAGCAGATAAAAGATCATTCCTTTGATCTCCTGTTCGGCATATCCGCACAAAAATACCATAGCGAATATACGATGGTGACCGGAACGAACTTTCCCGACGATAAAATATCGACATTCAATGCCGCCCCTACCATCACGGCGGATGGAAACATAAACGAATGGTCCCTTTTATCCTATATCGGCCGTATAAACTATAATTACAAAGGAAAGTACCTTTTAAGCGCAGCGATGCGTAGGGATGGTTCCTCCCGTTTCGGTAAGAACAATCGTTGGGGTAATTTTCCATCCGTATCGGCGGGCTGGATACTCTCGGACGAGGAGTTCATGAAACCATTGGAGAAAACGATCTCTTTCCTCAAGGCCCGTATCAGTTACGGTATCGTGGGAAACGACCAGATCGGTAACTATACGCATTTGGCGACGATCACCACCACGAACAGCAACTTCAATAACGCCTTGGCCAGCGGCAGAAGCATCTCGGGAATGGGAAACCCGAATCTGGGCTGGGAAAGGAATAAGCAAGTCGATGTCGGTCTGGATGTCGGTTTCTTCAATAATCGCTTATCCATCATGTACGATTACTATAGCAAGCGAACGGACGCCCTGCTGTTCTCGCTAGAGGTACCGATCTCTTCCGGCTTCTACAACATCCAGTCGAACGCAGGCAAACTGAAGTTCTGGGGACATGAATTAAGCGTATCCTCCAAGAACCTGACAGGCAAATTACAATGGACTACCGACCTGAACATATCTTACAATGACAATAAATGCTTGCAACTGGGTGTAGATGACGCCCCGATCATCGGTAACAACATCACGCAAGTCGGGGAACGGATCGGACAGTTTTACGGCTTAGTATGGGAAGGGGTCTACAAGAACAAGGAAGAATTCGACAAATACCCGAAGCACTCACAAGCCGATGTCGGAACCATTCGCTTCAAGGATGTGAACGGGGATGGCAAAGTTACCCAAGGGGATGACCGCGATATCATCGGCAATCCAGTCCCTTTATGGATAGTAGGCATGACAAACTCGTTCACCTACAAGAATTTCGATTTGTCAATTGTCGTATCCGGCGGTTTTGGTTTTGAGTTAGCCAATATGGTAGATCAGTTCGCTGGAAATCTGGATGGTGTGTTCAACGTGTATAAAGCGGTAGACAATCGCTGGAAATCACCGGAGAATCCGGGTAACGGCCGTTATGGAACGACCAAGATGGGTACCACGGCACCAGAACGTGACTGGTTCAGTTCCCGTTTTCTTTATAACGGAAACTACTTGACAATCAAGAATATCACCTTAGGCTACCAAGTTCCGTTAAGAAACCGGGATATCATTAAAGGATTACGAGCTTACGTCAGTTTCCAGAACGTATATACGTTCACTAGCTACATCGGCGCTAATCCCGAGGTGAATATCAGCAATACGGGAACAACGGCGAATAGCTTGCAACAAGGATTCGATTATACCACCTATCCCGTTCCACGGACCATTACGTTGGGTTTAAATGTTAACTTCTAACTATCTAATTATACGAAATATATGAAAACGATATTCAATATAGCCATAAGCATCGCTTTAGGATGTAGTTGTGCCTCCTGTAGTGATTTCTTGAATCTTACGCCGTATAGCGAGATCACCGCCGAGAACTTCTACCAGAACGAGGAGGATTTCAGGCAAGCCGTAAATGGAGCTTACGAACCTTTACGGAACATGTACAACACGGAAGAGTGGAATCTGGGAGAGGCCAAATCGGATAATACGACGTATATCATCCATATCGCCAAATCATCCTTAGACGGAGAAGATCCGGATCAGTTCCTTGAGACATCCACCAATGGTAATGTCGGTACGAAGTATAATAACTGCTACGTAATCATCGGACGATGTAACCGGATTATCTCAGAAATAGACCAAGCGGATTTTGACGCAGAAGCAAAAAGCAACCTCAAAGGACAAGCTTTGTTCCTTCGGGCATTCTGCTATTTCAACCTAGTACAATACTTTGGCGGCGTACCTCTGCATACGACACCCTCTACCGTGTATGAGGAGGCATTTAAACCCCGTGCGAGCGTAGACGAAGTATATGAGCAAATCATGAAAGACGCACAAGAAGCCAGTGATCTCCTACCTGTAAAATCAAGGCAAGAGGTAGGAAGAGTTTCCAAAGGCTCCGCACAGACCTTATTGGGAAACGTATACATGGTACTAAAACGATGGGCGGAAGCAGAACAAACGCTGAAAGAGGTGGTATCCTCAGGCGAGTATGAGTTATTAGCGGATTACGGCTCCATCTATTCCATCTCGAACAAGAACCATAAGGAATCTATCTTCGAGATCCAATACATGCAAGACGCCTCATTAGGACAACAAAGTGATTTCATATACAGATTCTTGCCCTATATGACGAATCCGTCTGCCATCACGGGAACAACCCCTAATCCTTGTCCTTCCAACGTAGACCATGGTGGGTTTAACACCCCTACGATCGATCTAATCAACGCATACGAAAAGGGAGACAAACGGTTGGACGCATCCATCGGTATGGTGGAAGGTAAGCTCACCGATAGCTATGCCCTCGACGCTACCGGCGTGAAAAGTATAGTTGACTATGAGCCAGCTCCGGGAATAACCGCCTATCCTTTTATCGAAAAATATTTTGATGAGCATATAAAACCCTATTACACGGATGACAACTGGCCGGTCTACAGGTACGCGGAGGTATTGCTCTTTCTGGCGGAAGCTATCAACGAGCAGAATAGGCCGGACGAGGCTATCCATTATCTGAATAACACCTTCGGGCAAGCGAGTATCCGGGGAAGGGCGGGATTAGCTCCTGTCAAATCCCAGAATGTAGATGCGTTGAGAGAGTCTATCTACCAAGAGAGACGGATCGAGCTGGCATTCGAGAACAAACGCTGGACAGACCTTCTGAGAACGGGACGAGCCGTGGAAGTCATGACACGACATGGACAAAAGATAAAGGCAAATCCCGAATCTTATTATTGGCCCGACGGTGTTCAACCCGTGGCGAACGCTTATCTGTTCAACCCAGATAAATGCTTGTTGCCCATACCTCTGCGAGAAATCGACTTGAACAGCGAGCTTAAACAAAATCCCGGATATTAACGAAGTTATTCTTATATTCGCATCATGAAAAGAGCACATATGAAAATCCTGCTAAGTTTACTATGCTGTGTCGGTGTATTCACCCTATCAGCACAAAGTCGTTATTTCAAAGAAAGCGCTTCATGGCTTCAAAAGAGTGAGGCCTGCAAGCCAGTGTTAACCTATACGGAACATAAGCCGGTCAAACGGGTCACTTCCATCAAAGATGCGTCAGCCTACCAAGGTTGGCGCATGCGGGACGAAGGAAGCACGGATCTGTTATTCAATGAGTCCCTGAAGAAACATCCATCGGTTATAGTTGACTTCGGTGAGCATCTGACGGGGTATTTGGATTTCTCGCTCAAGCTCCTTAGCCAACAGGTTTCGGACGCTCCGGTACGTATCAAATTCACGTTCGCCGAAGTTCCCTCGGAATTGAACACGCCTTTCGACCCTTATCCGGGCGGTCTGTCAAGGGCTTGGCTACAAGATGAGGTGATGACGTTAATGACCGTACCCATCGAGGCCTCCATCCCCAGAAGGGTGTCTTTTCGGTATCTCAAGATAGAGTTGCTAGGCGCTTCCAGTTTCGATTTCGCCTTCGACAAGCTAACGTTCCGTGCGCAGACATCGGCTAAGACGGCTCCATTGCCACTGGCTTCCACGACCGATCCCTTGATCCGTAAAATCAATGAGGTAGGATTGCTTACATTAAAAGAATGTATGCAGACCGTCTATGAGGATGGCCCGAAACGGGATCGCCGGTTATGGATCGGAGACTTGTATCTGGAGGCGCTAGCGAACGCATGGTCGTATAAAAACCACGACTTGACGAAACGTTGCCTCTATTTATTAGCGGCTCTAGCCAATGATGAAGGACTGCTGCACGCCACCGTATTGGAGACACCGACCCCTCATCCGCAAAACGGTACGCATTGCTTGGACTATTCCCTGCTGTATAACGTAGCGTTGCTGGAATACCTGAAAGAGACCGGAGACAAGGAGGTCGCCTTGGACTTATGGCCGGTAGTGGTCCGCCAAATAGAGATGGCCTTGCGTCAATACTCGGACGATTGGATCTACGATATGCAAAAGAAGCCGATTTATTGGTTGGTATTCGACTGGAAAGATAATTATGATCGCCAAGCATCCATGCAGGGACTTACGGCATTCTCATTAGAGAAAAGCTATGAGCTGGCTAAAATGCTGGGAAAAGAGAAGGAGGCTGGAGACTGGCCTCGTATCGCCGGCCAGATAAAGAAAGCCGCCCGGAAAACATTCTATGACCAAAAGAACGGGGTGATCGTAAGCGGCCCTAACCGTCAGGTGTCTTACCTATCACAAGTGTGGATGATCCTATCGGAGACGCTTACCGCCAAGGAAGGAGCAAAAGCGATGGCCACCGTCCTATCGATGCCCGACGCATGCTATCCGGGATGTCCGTACGCTTATCATTATGTAATGGAAGCCTTGTTGAAATGTGGAATGCGGCAAGAGGCCCGTTCGCTCTTAACCAGTTATTGGGGCGGCATGGTGAATAAAGGAGCCGATACATTCTGGGAGGTATATGATCCGAACAATGACGAATTATCACCTTACGGATTTTTCCCGATCAATAGTTATTGCCACGCATGGAGTTGCACGCCGGTTTATTTCATCAACAAATACCCGGAGATATTCCAAAGATAGAAGATAATAAGAGAAACGCCAATATCGCTCGAAATGGAACGTATTGGCGTTTTCTTTTTCTTATTCCTCCACAGGTTCCCCGAACAGGGTTGCCGAGGAAGCCTTATGGATCTTGACTTTTATGAATTGACCTACATGATAGTTCTTCTTGTCAAAGATAACCACCTTGTTTTGGCTGGTTCGTCCGAACAATTGCTCACGGGAACGTTTCGAGAATCCTTCTATCAGAACCTCGAAAGTCTTGCCTATATCCCGCAAGTTACTTTCCTCGGACAACTTATTTTGCAAATCGATCATACCTTGCAAACGACGTACCTTCTCTTCTTCCGGTACATTATCCTCCAAATGGCTAGCGGCATATGTACCCGGACGTTCGGAATATTTAAATAAGAAAGCACTATCATATCCCACTTCACGCATCAAGGATAAAGTCTCTTGATAATCCTCCTCGGTCTCGGAATGGAAACCGCAGAATAAATCAGTCGAGATAGCGCAATCCGGTACGATACGACGGATCGCCGCTATACGGTCCAGATACCATTCACGAGTATATTTACGATTCATGACCTTCAAGATGCGACTGCTGCCGGATTGGGCAGGTAGATGGATAAACTTACAGATATTGTCGTTCGCGGCAATCACACGCAAGGTATCATCGCTCATGTCCTTCGGATGGGAGGTCGTAAAACGAATTCGCATATCGGGAACCTCTTTCGCCACACGATCCAACAAGATCGGGAAGGTTATGGTCTCACCTTCTTTCTCGAAAGAATAGGAGTTTACATTTTGTCCCAACAACGTAACTTCCTTAAAGCCTTTCTCGTGCATATCCCGTATCTCATTCAAGATACTCTCGATATCCCGGCTACGCTCGCGTCCTCTTGTATAAGGTACGATGCAATACGTACAAAAATTATTACAACCGCGCATAATAGACACGAAACCGGAGATATGTACGCCCGGTAACTTCAAAGGAATAACATCCTTATAGGTCTCTTGGGTAGAAAGCTCCACGTTGATCGCTTTCTCTCCGTGCTCTACCGCTCCCACCAAGTTCGGCAAGTCCAGATAAGAATCCGGTCCTACCACCAAGTCGGCATGATGCACATGGATCAGATCTTCCTTCACTCGTTCGGCCATACATCCCAATACACCGACAATTAAGGACTTCTTTTTCCGTTTTAAAGACTGGAAATACTGTAGCCGCCCATAGATTTTCTGTTCGGCGTTGTCGCGTACGGAGCAAGTATTCACGAAGATGGCATCCGCCTCCTCGATATTCTCCGTCATACTATAGCCATCCATCTTCATGATAGAAGCTACAACTTCGCTGTCCGCCACATTCATCTGACAGCCGTAGGTCTCGATAAACAACTTTCGTTCATCGCTTTGGGTAGCGGATTTTAAGTCCACACCGTTTTCTTGATTTACCATACTATATGTTAATATAATTTAAATA
>OGGJ01001467.1_pt1 | contig 19240 bp, 19 predicted proteins | sample 1571071 | NCBI WGS metagenome assembly OGGJ01 (sample SAMEA2581954, study PRJEB24529) | metagenome | biome: Human gut stool | place: China | collected 2011
TACAGGTGCTGTACGACCTTGTATCTCTGCTGAATGTATCAGTGGATGAGTTTTTCTTGCCTGCCAGCAGTCAGGTGAAAAGTACCAAACGCAGGCAGTTAGAAAACAAAATAGACAATTTCACAGACGCTGACCTTGTTATTATGGAAAGCGTCGCAGATGGTATTGTCAAATCTAAGGAAGTGGGGGAAATGTAAATCCTCCACTTTTGTTTATAATTGCAGTGATATTAGAATTGATACTCTGCAATATTTTTGAAATCATTGTTCAACACATAATATACCTTATTTTTAGCAACGGAATATACAAAAGAAACTCTGGTTGCCCAAAGTCCTTCCTGACGTACTGACCTAAGTACATCAAAGGCGTTGGAAATAGAGAAGTTTTCTCCATATCCTTGCAGTAAATCCTTTGCCTTTTCATATCTGTTATCCCCAGATAAAACATATGGATTAGTCAATTCTGGTTTTAGAATGGAGTAATTTGTTATTAAGGAATATTTTTCTTTTTCCAAACGATACCCAATCCCCGGTTCAATAATGAGAACACGCCCAGTTCTATCCGAAAACATAGCCTGCATAGTAGTGTCAGGAGCATAAGTAATTTTCTTTTTTTTCACTATTTCCAATGAATCATCAAAAGAGAGGTTGCCTTTTATAAAATTTTCTGTCAAATCAGCTATTGTATAGCATGATTCATTACCGCAAAATTGTGCATTGTCATTTCCATGTACATACAACAATGTGCCAACATTCCCATTTCTATTGATTCCGTGAAAAGAGTGGTACTTATTATCGGACATTTTTATCCCTATAAAAAAACGGTCTTTTTCGGTAATTACAGTATGTTCCCATTCAGAAAGGTCAATATCAAAATTGAACCCAACAATGGTTTCTTTCCCATTATACACAAATCTTGTACACATATTTGTATTTCCTTTCGTAAACTAATTTGAATAGCATAAAAACTAATTACATTAGTAATTTTAAATATTATAAGACTGTTTGTCAATACAAGAGTTCATTTTTTCTAACCAAATTATTGACTTCATTAATTTGATTACTTAAAATGAAGTAAATGATGTGTAGAAAGAGGAAAATGAATATGCGAGTTACAAAAGCCGAAGTTATAAAAACTGCTTCTGATATGGCTGATAGAAATGGACTTCATAATGTTTCTTTGAAAGCTATTGCTGAAAATTTAGGGATTCGTACCCCCTCCTTATATAATCATATAGGAAGTTTGGATGAACTTCTTAGGGAGATAGCACATAGTGGTATGCGTACTATGAATGAAAAAATGATTCGTGCAGCAATCGGTAAGACAGGGGATTCAGCGTTAAAATTAGTGGCAGTTGAATATCTTAATTATATGATTGAACATCCCGGTGTTTATGAAATAATTCAATGGGCTAGTTGGAATGGAACAGAGGAAACAGCAATCATTTTTAATGATTATCTATCTTTACTTAAAACACTTATTTGCTCATGTGGCTTTAATCCAGATAAGACCACTGAAATTTTGAGCATGGTAACAGGTATGCTTCATGGTTATACAACTTTACAATTAAGATATGCTTTTTCTAATCCTGATAAAGTAAGAAAAGAATTATCCGAAGCAATTGACACACTACTATTGGGAGCTAATCAAAAATATAAAGACTAATGATAAATTTTAAAAAGAAATACTTTATAAGAGAAACGTGCAAATCTCAAATGAGAAATGCACGTTTTTCTATAACTATTTCACAATCTTCCAGTTTTCCCCGTTCTTTTCCAGCACAAGGTCAAACTGCGATACCTGTGTTGTCATGGTCTGGTTATCCAGATATTTTACTGCAAGGGAAGCTGTCACCTGATTTCCGTTTCGGTTGTAGACAGGATTTACCAGTTCCGAGAAGATATATTCTTTCCCCACAGGTTTCAGCACGCCCTCATTCACATAATAGGTCAGCTCCTTTGCGGTTGCCGTAGGGTACAGCTTGAAAAAGGTGGTGAGAAATTCGTTGATTTCCTCTGTGGTGATGGAATCCACCGTACCGTCACTTTGTACCGCTTTGGGAGTGTAACCGGATTTTACGGGAACACTGGTAATGGTTGGATTCTGGATAATCGTCAGGTTTCCAGAGCCGTCCACATAGACCGTCACCTGATAGGCGGAACGGACGGTTTTACTGGATTCTCCCTCTGTGATACGCTGTTCCACCGTATAGGTCACTTGATAATGCTGCTCCTTTTCTTCTGTGATTTCCCATATCTGAAAATCGGTCAGGGCAGACGATACGGGGATGTCCTTTCGGACAGTATCTACATTCAGGGCTTGCAGCTCTCCGGTGAGATACCCTTTTAAAGCGTTTGTCCGGTTATCAATGGAAGCGGCGGACTGTTCCCATGAATAGTAGACTTCTGCGAAATTCTCCACAAAGTTTTCTATCTTGTGGGTGTCGAGGATGGTTTCCTCAATTACTTTGGTTTCATGGACAGTATGAATGTCTATCGCCGTGAAATTCTTATAGACGGCAAACAGGAAGCTCATTGCCAGCAGCACCCACAGGGCAATCACGGTTTTTTTGTGGGTATTGACTTTGTAAACTTTCAGTTTCTTTTCTTTCTGCTTTTTCTGGTTATCCTCTTTTCTAATCTGAATCATATCGGTTCATCCTTTCTTATTGTTTGATTCGTCCGGCTCCGGCAAGGTGCTGTTGCCAGTAGGAGCCTGTCAGGTCTGCGTAACCAATGGGATTTCCGGCATGGTACATCCGGTTATTTCCCACATACAGCCCCACATGGGTGATGTAGGTTCCGGCGTTGTAGGTGGAGTGGAAAAAGACCAAATCCCCTGCTTTTGCTTCGGACAGGGGGATGTGCTGCGTTACATTGTACTGTTCCTGTGCTGTCCGTGGCAGGGCGATTCCTGCCTTGCCATAGCACCACTGCACCAGTCCCGAACAGTCAAAGGAAGTGGAGGGGGAATCGCCCCCGTACACATACGTCCAGCCCTCATACTTTAAGGCTTCCTCCATGATAGCCTGCACCGTTTCATCATCAAACTGTGCCACGGTCAGGTATTGCGATACCAAGAGGACATAGAACATATTTCCATAGGAATACCGCCAGCCCCCGTTTTTCTCTACCGCAACAGGGTTGGTGTAGGTGACTTTCTTTCCGCCGGATTTGTCCCTTGCGAAGCTCTCTGCCAGTTCAAAGGTGTATTTTTTTCCGTGTCCTGCCACATAGTCTAGGAAACCGCCGCCGTAATTATAGGATTGAATCACGCTGTTTAAGTCACAGCCCTTTGTTTCTGCCGCTGCGAGCAGTTCCGAGAAATACTTGCAGCCCTGTTTGATGGATTCCTCTGTACTAAGGGAGTTCGGGGGAAGCCCCAGAGATTCCGAGGACTGCATAACGTCTTCCAGCGTGCCGCCGGATTCCACCTGAATGATGGCGAGCAGCACATTTAAGTATTCCTCTATGCCATATTCCCTTGCATACTTTTCCAGCATAGGTTTATGGGCGAGGACTTCCTGTGATACGCTCACGCCCCCATAGATAAGGTTTCCGCCGCTTCCGCCGTCTTCCTCATCCGAGAAGACAATCACCACCAAAAGGAGCAGGGAGAACATCATCACGAACACGCCGGAACAGGCAAAGAAAAGGTGTCTTAACTTCATGGTTTCTCCCCTTTCTTTTGTTTGGCAGCCGTTTTTACCGTTTTTGTCCACTCCTTTCTGGCGGTGGTACGCCGGATGGTAAAGTTCGATTCTTTTACCGCAGGGGCAGCCCGTTTTCTTTCCGGTATCACAGGAGCCGTATCATTCTGGACAGGTCTTGCCGGATGGGGAGCAGCAGGGGTGATGGTGGGACTTGTCTTTTGTCTTTCCTCTGGTTTGTCTGGGGAAATCGGAGGGAGTATCTGGCGTTCTGTCCTTACAGGCGGTGTTTGTTCATGGTGGATGGAAGCTGCTTTTACCACCGGAACCGAAGCCCGTTCTGCCACAGTTCCCCCATAAGGAACCTGTCCCCGTTCCCTGATGGATGGGGAAGCAGGCTGCATGGCTGGTTTTCCTGCATGAATGGTATCTGCATGGTTTTGGAAATCTTCCGGCTGCTTTGCAGTAACAGGGCGTTCATGGACAGGAGCCGCTCCTTTGAGTACTTCGGAAGCTGTCTTTTGCGGTTGTTTTGCCTGTTCCAGTTCCGCCCTGCGTTCTGCAATGGTCTGTCTGCGGCTTTCTGCCTGTGCGTTTCGCTGTTCGGCTCTGGCAGTTCGGGTCTGGGTCACGCTGGAAGTAAAATCCCGTACTCCCTCTGATACCTGTGTTTTCCCGTGGTAAAGGGCGTACTTTGCATTGACGGGCAAATCCTTTGCCTGCTCCCGAAGCTGTCCGGCAGTATCGGCTATCTTATCTTTGGTATCTGCCACCGCACCCACAGCAGAGCCAGCCCGTTTCCATGCAGATTCCTTTTCTGGTGCTGCCCGTCCGTTTGGTCGGGTGTGGTCTGCCTGTGTATTTTTGGAAGTACCGGAGTTGGAAGCATTTCTCTGGTCTGGGCTAGCTTGTTTCCCTGCGTGGTATGCAGCCGTACCAGCCCCAAGAGCTGCCACAGAACGCCCTAACTTATGCTGTAAACGGTGCATATGGGCGTGCATGAGCATACGGGGTCTTCGCATGATACGGCTCCCCATGCTTTGGGAATCCCCACTCTGTAAGGAGAACATCCCCATCAAATCCCCCAGCTTGAAATAAATTCCGGCAAAGGTCACTATCTGCAAGAACGCCGTCAGGAAGAACGGATATTCCCCAGACAGGTTGTAGAGCATGGTGGAAATGCTGAACGCTACCGTGATAATCAGGGTGATTCCGGCTCTGGTAAGGATGGTATTGAACAGTTTCGTAATGGCACGTTTTGACATCCCCTCAAAAGAGGGAACCATGCTAAGGAGGAAGCTCACAGGCAGGAACATGGCATAGATGATAAAAAGCACCTGTGAAAAAATCATTATCCCCGTGAGCAGGAATACAAAAACGGAGATACCGATATTGAACATGAACAGGAAGAAGACGGTTCCCAAGCGGTTGATGGTCTTTGTGATGGTAAGGTTCGTATTTTCCCTGTCTTCGATTTCCTCCACTACGATTTCTTCCCTGTCCTGCCCGTTGTTTTCGTCTGGACTGGTTGAGAGCAGGCGTTCCACACGGTCAGTCCCAAGGCTTTCCACATCCGAGTTGCCGTATTGCAGCAGGAGCCACGGCTGCTTGACCTGAATGGAAAACAGGCTGTCCCGTATCAAATCCACGCTGTCTTTTCCTTGACTTTCCGAGTTCGGCAGCACAATCTTTGTGCCAAGGGTCAGGCTGGCATTGCTGATGTCTGCGGAAAATTCATTGATTTTCCCGATATAATCAGGGGCATAGGCGATAAAGGCAGCGGACAGCACGAACACCACCACGAAATTCACAACGGCATGGATGGCTTTTGTGGTTTCCCGTTTGATAAGCCCTGTGTAGGCAACGTAAATCCCCACCACCAGAATGAGAATCAGCAGGAACCCGATATAAAATCCCTCCGAGGACAAGCCGCCTGTGGTAACGCCTGCAAGGGTCTGCATATTTTTCCCAATGGAATCCGCCGTAGAGGAAATGAAGTCCAGCGAGTAGGCTTCCTGAATCAGATACCCCGTGGCGTTGGAAAGGTACAGGCTGATTGTCCAGATAAAATTTGTGATGGCATACAGCCCGTACATCACCTGTTTTCCGATACCGTCCAGCCAGTTCCACGGGAGCCAGTCCCATCCGCTGTCCACATAAAAATCAAGCTGGTAGTTGTCCAGAGGATATTTGCTGTATTCGTTGGCAGCGTCCACCGTATCATCCACCAGTCCGGCAGCGTGGGCGGCTGTGCCGAAGACTGCCAGCAGCAGGAGGATGAGCAGGAGTGCCAGAAGCACCCTGCCAATCACTTTTCCTGCTATTTTCCAAGACAAGCCCTTTTTTGCTGAATAGGGAACAGGGAGTTGCTGCCCGTTGGAAGTTCTATGTATCACCATCATTCCACCTCTTTTCTTACGGGCGGTCTGGTATCAAAGGCATGGAACAGGTCTTCAAAGATAGGATGGAACTGTATCACTCCCACACGCCCGTACAAATCACTGATAAGGCACTGTCCGTTTTCCAAGTCACGGAGCCGCTTCTGGTTGTTTTCATCTTCGGAATCCACCCCGAAAAAGGCGAGGGTCTTCTTGATTTCGTTGATGTCTGTGGAACGGAACGCAAACTTCAAGCCCAGATTGTTTTTCAGCTTTTCATCCAGCAAATCGTCCGTGTTCTGGGTCACAAAGTAAACGCCTGCGTTCATGGCACGTCCGGCACGAACCAGCTTCATAGAGAGGGTCTTGCCCTGTGCCACCTGTAAGAAGCTCCATGCTTCATCCAAATCCACAATCTTAAACACGCTGCGGTCGGTATGGATGAAGTCGAGGGCAAAGGTGCTGATTACAATGAGCATTGCCACGGAAAGCAGCTCCATTGTGGTGTATTCTTCAAACGAGGTTTCCTTATCCGGCAGCACCAAATCCGCCACCTGAATGATATTGAGCTGCTTTTCAAGGCTGATGGACTGTGTGACATCCCCATCCGAAAAGAGCAGGTGTGCAAAGTCATAGTCCGTAAAGGATTCGATATGGTCTGCTATGCTGGTGCTGATGGTGGTTCCCTCCGCCCGTAGTTCTTCAATCACCTTGAAAAGCCCCCGTTCCTCACTGTTTGTTACCGCACGGATGGCTTTCCGAAGAACAGGGAACTTTTCCCCGTCACGGCTGGAAATGCCCGTTAAAAAGGTCAGGATGTCGATTGCCAGTGATTCGGAATCCTTTGGGTTCTCCATAATCACATACGGGTCGAGTAAGCCCCTGTTCTGTTCCTCCGAGGTCAGGTTTACGATATTGATTTCATGGGCGATTTCCGGCAGGGTTTCTTTCCAGCGTCCCCGTTCTGCTTTCGGGTCAACAATGAGTGCCTGTGCCCCAAATAATACGGAATAATAGACAATCATGTTGTTGCTGAATGATTTTCCACCGCCGAGGGAGCCGACAAAAGCGGCAGCAAGGGCGTTGGTGACGGAGCCTTTTACCCCTTGACTGGCAAGGGCAGGCTTTAAGTACACGTTTCTTCCTGTATCAAGGCTGTACCCGATATAAATGCCCTCCGGTTCCCCTAACATCTGGGTTGCCCCGAAGCCAAGACCAGCAAGGAAGTCGCTGGTGACATACTGGATGTAATCGTTCAGATACCGTTTGCTGGCAGGGAGAAATTCCCCATGCAGCCCCAGCATATCCCCAAAGGGGCGAACCAGCTTCACGTTCAAATCGTCATAAAAATCTTTCACCTCATTGCAGCGGCGTTTCAGTTCTTCCAAGTCGGGAGCCGTCACACGCACCACATAGGACAGCTTATACATGGATTCCTTGCTCTGGTCTAAGGTGGATTCCAGCTCATTTACGCTGTCTAAAGCGTCCACCACGTTTGTACTGGTTTCACTGTCATTCTGCCATGCGTGGTTGTCCAAATCTTTCAGCTCTTTTTTCTTGTTCCGCACCGTGGAGAGGGCTTTCCGGTTTGTCACAATCTCCACATTCATAGAGGTATCAATGGGAAAGGTGAATTGCTGCTGCTGATAGTAAAAGATTTCCGAGGATGGGAAGTCCAGTTCCCCCACAATGCTGTTGATGGTGAAGTAGGCGGCATAAACCGTCCCGTCTTCCTGTTCGATTTTCAGATACCGCTGGTTTTCCTCTATCAGACAACGGGTGGGTTTGATGAGGTCATAGTATTTCACCAGCGTTTCCTCCTGAAACCGTTTTTTCGGAAGATAATACTCATAATCTTCGTAGGCGGTTCCGGTCTGCCCGTATAAATGCTCAATCAGATAGCCAAAATCGTCCTTGTTAAGCCGCCGGACTTTGAAGCGGCGTGAGATTTTACTTTCCAGCAGCTTTTCCATCTTCTGAAACCGCCAGATTTCCTCATTGCTCATGGAAACAAAATCCCCCATGAGTTTGTGGTTGACTTCATGGAGAAAATCGGAAACGGCGGTCTTTGCTTCCCTGCGAAACTGCTTCATGGTGACTTCCTGCTCATTGACAAGCAGCTTGAAGCCGATAAAAAAGCGGTAGTCCACCTGATTTTCCCCTATCATGGAAATCAGGGCTTCGGTCTGTGCGTCAATCTTTGCACAGGCAACGTCCTTTAGCTTGCCTGTCACTTCCTGTTTGGAGCGTTCCTGTGCCGCCCGTATGCTGGATTCAGTGCTGATTTGCAGGGCGTGAATCTTCCCGTCCCTGTTCTGGGCGATAAGCTGCCGGAACGAATCGTGTACCTGATATTTCTGTTCAGGGCTTAAAAAGGAATAGTTGTAGGGAAGCAGCTCATAGTAAGCGAAGCACTCCCCGTCATGGTTGAACACAAGGTTATTTTCGATATACTTAATCGGATATGCCATAAATATCACTCCTTACTGCCGTGATGGGCTGTGCCGGATATTCCTTTTCCAGTTTCACGGGCTTTCCTGCATACGTCAGTTTCGGGCGTACCAGATATGCCAGTACGGATTTCAGGAAGCCGTAAGGCTTCTTCCCGTCAAAGGTCTTCTGGCACATGAACCAAGTGAGGGCAAAGGGTACGCCGAAATATTTCAAAAATGCCCCGTCAATGAACGAAAGGGGAGGGAGGTTCCCCAAGAGCATAACTGCAAACACCGATACCACGAACCACGCCATCTGTGTGAACGTGATGGGGAATGGCAGTTTAAAATCATTGATGGAATAGAGTACCTTTTCCACCGACCAGATACTGGTATAGCTTCGTATTTTTTTCATGTTGTCCGTCCTTTCTAAAAGATGGGGGCAGCCAAAGCCGCCCCTGAATAAAAAATCCGCCTGCATTTCCCAAAGGAGATACAGACGGGTCTACCGTAAGATTTCATATACGCCGTGGTTCGTGACAACAAAGGTTCCCTCCAATTCCATGTCACGCCCATAGGCAGCATAGTCGATATAGTTTTGTAAGTGTGCCGGAAGTTCCCCAAGCTGTCCAGTTTCTTCCAGATAGTAGCGAGCCACATCCGCCATATCGTCACAGCCGGAATGGCAGATAATATCGTCTTCATGCTCACAGAGTTCTTCGATACTGCCAAAGTAGGATTGCAGCTCTGATAGTTCCTCCTGAATGTACTCCGGTAAGTCCTCCACCATTTCACACAGGCGGTTGACTTCCTCAATGGGGGTATATTCGTCAATCTCAAAGGGCAGCTCATAATCATGGATGGCGTATTCCTCATATTCATCATTCAAACCGATACGTTCCTTGACTTCCTCAAAATCCACAGGCGGCGTGAACCATGCCCCTACCAGTTCGCCCTCATTGTATTTTCCTAAGTTGGCAATGTAAATCCGCATTTCTTCCAAGTTCCTCCACCTCCTTTTAGCGGTAATAAAAGATACCATTGTCCGTAAACAGGTAGTTTTCGCTGGTTTCCAGTTCCCGACCAATGGCAGCGTAGTCGATATGGTTCAACAGGTCTGGATGTACTTCTCCAAATAGCTGTACCTCCTGCACCAGATAACGGGCGAGGGATTCCCCGTCCTGCACCGGATAGCAGCGTATCTGGTCTTTGTGGTCGATAAATTCCGTAAAGCTGGGAAACCACCGCTTTTGTACCACATCCATTTCATAATAGAGGGGCGTTCCCTGCATTTCCTGTACCATCCGGCAAAGGGCGTTGATTTCCCAGAGCCTTGTGTTGCCCTCCAATGGAAACGGCAGTTCATAGTCTTCAATTTCGATTTCTTCCTCACTCTGAACCCCAAGACGTTCCCTGATTTCTTCAAAATCCACAGGGCAGGAAAACCATGCCCCAGGATATTCCTCAAAATCCTCATGGTAAAACCGTGTGGTGTTCAGGATGTAGATTCTCATTTTCTCAATTAGTATCACGTCCTTTCTTAGAACAAAAATGGCAACTAACTTTGTTTGTCAGTTGCCATTTTTCTAATAAAATATTCGCTTTAATTCTTCATCACTATTGATTTTTTTAATTACCCAAGGTTGTAAAAAATAATTGATTTGTGGGTCTAACATACTTACTAAATGAGTTTGTCCGGCAGGGGTTAATATTTGTAAATGTTGAAGTTCTATTACTAATCCATTGTTCATGGGTAATGGCAGGGTGTGAGTTGGTTCACGTAAAAACTCCCGAATGATTGTCACCTGTTCTGGTGTCATATTTTTCAAATATTTAATCTGAGCAGTTCCTAATCTCTTTGAAGCATACTTGTCATAAAAGAAATGAAAAATTTTAGATAGTAATAAAACGATTAGTAAAGCTGTGGAAATCACAAAAACAATGCCTATTGTAAAACCATATTTTTCTCGAAAATTTATAATATAAAACTTTTGGGCTAACTTTTGAGGCAATAATAATAATGTACCACTGGCAATAGATAAAGCTCCTAAAATGTTCGGTGGTAATTTCAAAAAATCAATAAAATCCTTCATACATTTCCTCCGCTTTCAATTACTATATAAAGAAATTATACCACCATTCTTAGTTTATCTCAATTATCATACACTATCATATTACATCTTCTTTCTTTTGGGGAGTTACGCTCCCCAAGCCCCTAGTGGACTTCCGCCATGAAGCAATCAGAGCTTGCTCCATAACGGAAGTGTAAAATGGGTTTCCTATGCACCGATAATCTTATTGAACAGTTCCAGTAAGATGTCCTTTACACCGTCCGCATTGAAGACCAGACCGACCGCTACAAGGGACACCACCAGAAAACCGATAAGTTTGGAAAATTCCCTCTTAAATCCGAGGTACAGTCCAATCACCACGATTGCCAGCAGCACAAGGGACTGGGCGTTGGATAAAAACCAGTTGTAAAGATTCTGTCCGAAATTCATAAAAGCTCCTTTCTTTCCTGTAAGATTTCTTAGGTTCTAAAATTGCCGCCGTTAAAGCACCACCTCCTTTGCAGCGGCGGCTTGCTGCTTCAGGATTTTTTCATGCTTCTCCGTCAGCCTTGCATGGGTGATGATGTCATGGACAATCTGGGTGTGGTTCATCTTATCCAGACGGAGAGCCAGCTTTAAGGTGGGTGCTACCTGATGGGAGAGCCAGTGCAGGGTGCGTTCAAAGGAATAGGGTTCCGGTTTGGTTGTCAGTTTCAGGCTTCCCCTGTGTTCCCCCATAAACCACGCCCATTCCTCACTGATACGCCAGTCAGAACGGGGCTTTGTATCGTCCCTGTCCACGAACCGGACATAGCGGTTGATGATTTGAAAGGCTGTCCGTTCTGGATTGTCATGTTCTAACAGGTCACGGATGGCGTAAAAGGCACGCTCATTTTTCAGCCGGATTTCAAAGCGGTTCTTTACCTCTGCGTCCGCAATGGGAATATCATGCTTCTTGTACTGCTCATAGTCCTTTTCGTAAATGCAGAAGTACACCTCACTTTGGAGGGAACCAATATACAGGGTGTTCCCCATACATTCTTTTTCCCCACGCCGTACCAGTTCGCCGCTGCGGTAGCTTTTGAAGCTGCGGAAGACCGAGATACATTCCTCATTCCGGCACTTCTCTGTCAGATGGGGAATGTTCAGGATTCCCGTTTTGTCATTGATGGCGAGGTCAAGCCGCTTCATCACGCCGTCCTCCATGAGAACATCCATGAAAAACTCATACCAGCTCCGTTCCTGTGCCAGCAGATAGCTTTCAAACTGGCGGCAGCCACGCCCTTTCAGTTCCAGCAGCACCCCTTTTTCCAGTTCCGGTGATACCAGAACGAAAATATCCCCCAGATAGTAATGCTCCGTGTAAGAGTAGAAGCCGTAGTCTTCATGGATAAAGTAGGGGAGTTTTAGCCGAAGCACGTCTTCCACGATATGCTTCACATCCGTAGTGGGGAAGCGAATCCGAACATAGTCAAAGAGCATTTCAAGGGGATTGTCTGGATTGAAGCGTTCCAGAGCTTCCGTGATGGTTTCCTGTAATGCTTCGGATGGGTGAGCCTTGCCCGTTTCAATATCGCTCAGGTACGGACGGGTGATTCCGGCAGCTAAGGCAAGTTTCTGTTGTGAGATACCGTAAACTTCCCGTTTCTCTTTGATGTCCCGTACCCATGTTTCTTCATTCAGTGAAAATCCCTCCTGTCTAAAAAAGCGTATGTCAACTTTCAGAGCCTTGTTGACACACGCCGGATATGGGAAAATCCCTTGTGTACCGTGGGATTCTGCCCTGTTGTTTGGTTGTTGCCTGTCGATTTGTACCCCTCTGTTAGATACGAGGGGTTCATGCTGGCGTGCCTTGCGGCACACCAGCCACAGCAGGTCAGTCCGTTTCTGCGGCTTTCGCTTCGCACGCCGCCTGCACTCCCTGCCTGCTGTCTGTCAGTTTTTTTATTTCTTTGAGGAAATCGTGTCCTTTTGGTACAAGGGGCGTGTAAAACTCCGAGATAACGCTGGTTCCCACATCCACATAGCCACGCCCTTTTATCTGCTTTAGGAAGAAGTCCTTTGTGGTTTCCCCGAACATCATCCCATAGCCCATTTCCGACATCCGCCCCAGAGCCACACGGAAATTGAACTGGTCACGGATTCCGTCCCCCAGATACTTTGCGTCCGGACGCTGGCAGGCGAGAATCAGGAAAAAGCCAGCCTGCCGCCCAAGCATAACGATTTGTTTTAACTTGTTGAGGACAGCGGCGTTTTCCTTTGTGCCGAGCATTTCCATAAATGCCACATATTCATCAAAGATAAGGAAATTTGCCGGAAGCCCCAAGTAAGCGTAGTTTTCCCCTGTCCGGTAATTCTCCATGAGCTTCATGTCTTCGCTGCGTTTCATCATTTCCTCATAGAAACGGTCAATACAGGCGAGCATATCTTCCTTTTTGTAGTACACATCCGGCATAACCTCCTGTAAGTCCGCAAGGTCGGCGTTTTTGGGGTCTAACACGAACAGGACAGCGTTGGTGCGGAGCAGGGCTTCAATGAGGGTCAGGATGAAGTAGGTCTTTCCGCCGCCGGTTCCTCCGGCAATGAGCATATGAGGGAGCTTGTCATACTCCCACCAGACATTTTCCATGAGCCGGAGTCTGCCATCCTTTGCCTGTACGTCCTCAATGGAGATACGGTTGGCAATGGTATCATAGAGCAGGGTGTACTCCACATAGGAATCCTTTAATTCCTTATCCGTCAGCTCACAGTACAAGCCGCTTTCCAGTTTTTTCTCCAAGTTTAAGAGCTGTTCCTGATATTTCCCCAAGGTGATTTCTACACGGATATGGAGCAAGCCCTGTTTCATCCGGTAGTAGATTTTGGGAAAGTAAGTGATGGTTTCTTTGGAACGGCTGGAAGACAAGTCCTTGAAAAAAGCGTCTTCCGTTCTCTGCTCCGATTCATACCACTTGTTTTCCAACACCATCCTTGCCAGCTTTTGGCGGTGGATGAGCTGCTTTACTTCATCCCTGCGGTATCGCCAGAACAGAAGAACTGCTGTAAGGCACACCAGCCCTGCCACGCCCATACTGAATAACAGGCAAGGGATGTTTACATCCTGTGCTATCTGGGAGAGGGACACTTCCTGCCAGTTGGTTCCGGCAATTTGCCGGATATGAAACAGCAGGACAACCAGCAGGAAGACAGGGAACAGGGCGGCAAGGGCAGTATGGAACACAAGGTCTTTATCCGTGGGACGGATACGTTTTCCACGGGGGAAAAGCTGCTTCATGGGAACAATCCTCCTTTCCGTGATTAAAAATAGCCCATATAAAGCAGCGAATATCCTTTCTTGCTGTCTTCCATATGGGCTTGAAATAAAAAAGTATAGCCGGATGACTCCCTGCACAGACATTCCGGCATATAAACTGCCAGATTTTCCGGCGGCTGATAATCTTCTAGGGCTTCGATAAGAAGCTGACCTGCCATCCAGCAGTATTCCGGCAGAGAAACCAGCCGGAAGTCCTGTTCGTATTCTTCATATCCAGTAATTGCGTCCATACTTATTTTTCTGCTGGCGGTTCTTTCTTTGGCGGCTGCGGATTCATGGCAGCACCTTTTTTCAGAACAATATCATCCGCCTTGATGTACCAGTCCACCTCTGCCCCCTGAAAGGTAGCCGTTGCCACGGTATCTGCCACAGGATTGATGATTTCCACCTCTGCGTTGTAATCGAACTCCTTTAATGGCACGCTGGCAGGGATAGAAACCTGAATCATACGCCCCTGTCCTCTGGATTTTAAGTCATAGGTACGCTCCTTGATTTCTTCTGATACCGAGCCGTCTTCATTCTGGAGGTGAACCTCACGGCGGAGGGCAGAAAATTTCAATGCCCCGAATGTTGCTTCCTTGTCAATCACGATTCCGTTTGCTAATCTCATAGTCTGATGTCCTCCTTTTCCTTACGCTTTTACCATATCGTCAGCGTGTAAAATGTAGTTGGTAAAGCCCCTTGTGCCGATTTTATAGCCCTCTGCGGTGATACGGGGATTGACGAGCTTCACACGTTCCTCAAAGTCAAAATGTTTCTCTCCGGCTTCGGCAGGGAGGATAACCACAATATCATCCGCCCTCTGTACGTCTGAATAAAGGTTGAAGCTGCGAGAGAGTACCGCCATGCGTCCGTTGATTCTTCTCTGTTCTGTTTTGTCTTCTCCGGCAAACTCCAAGTTGCCGAATGTTTTTTCCATGTTGGGGATAACGAATTTTAATTCCATATAGATGTACCTGTCCTTTCTGAATGTTGTGTTTGATGGTTGGTTTCGGGTTCCGGTCTGGAAGCCGGAGGGGAACGCTCCGGCGGTGGTGATTTCTTCGTGGTATCACATCCTTTCTGGGGCTATTGAAGAAATTACAGGGTTGTGATATTATCTAGGTGTTAAAAATTAAATCGTCATGGTTAGGATTGTTAGCTTGTGTTTTTTCATGTAGCTCTGTCATGTACTCCCAACAACTTAAAAGTAGATTTCAGTGGAGATTTATAATATCAGGAGGTACGGTTATGACAATAATAACGACTGTAAAAAGCATTATGGTGGGCAACGGAATTTCTGGGAATTTTTGCTAAAGTGTGCAGGGGCAATGGAAAAAATTACGGCTGGCATGACATGAAGAATCCGGGAGGGTCAAATCTCCAATTCCCATCGGGGCTGTTTTCAGCCCCATTTAATTTTGAAACAAAAAATAGACGCCCATTGTTGAACGTCTATTTTGGGATGATATTGAGGTTTGCTGGTCTATCTTATAAAATCTGAATGTACTTCGATTGCATTTTTATTGCATTTTTTATTTTTTTTCACATAGATTTTAGTGGTTGATAGTTCCTGAAAATGCCTTAAAATCAATGATTTTCACTTATATAGCATACTGTCTGTCTGGAGTTTGAATAAACAAAAATGTTTAGGAAATCCAGTGTTTATGCGGGTTTGCAGCACTTTTAAAAGTCTTTTGATAACAAATTGATAACAGTTGCATGAGAGCCATTATTCTTATAATCCGGTGGTTTTAAGGTTAGAGAATGATTGACAGGTGGTTGTGCAACTAATAAATCCATATTATTTAGAAAGCCCTTAGCTGTGGGTAAAAACTCATGGCTAAGGGCTTTTTTGTCGTATTTATTTATCTGGTTTGAGTTTGTCTTGGAACATTTCGACCAGAGTGTCGCTAAGTGCCTGTGATGGGACTTTTGCCCATGTTTGAGTGGTATCAAACTCCGGGTAGTGGTAACGCCACTCATCGTATTTGTCTTTACTGATTTCTTCAGAAGATAGCTTGTCAGCCTGTTCTTTCCAGGCATACAGCAATTTCCGGAGTTCGTGAGCGTCTTTGCCTTTGGAAGTATCGACTTTCAGACAGATTTCTCCGTCTTCTGATTCACTGACAGTCAGACCGTACAAATCTTCAAGGGTAAACAAAGTGTGCATCAGTCCGATATAGCTGTCAATGTCCGGCACATCAAGGGCATGAGGGGAAACATCCAGAGCCTGTGCCAGTGCAGCAGTAAGTTCCGCTTTCGGTTTTCTTGTTCCTGTTTCATATTGTGCTAAACGTACATCGGCACTTCGCTCAGGAAAGCCGACAATCGTACCAAGATATTTTTGTGTCATCCCACGCAGAATGCGGAAAAAATGGATTCTCTCTCCAATCGCCATAACGTGTCCACTCCTTGTATGTATTTTACAATGAGTATAGCAGATATGTTTAGGAGAAGTCAAGATAATACAAAACAAAAAAGTTTAATATTTTCCGAAAAGCCACTTGACACAAGCAAATATGCTTAGTATAATAAGTTCGAATTAAACAAATAAGTTTAATAAAAACAAAATGACCGTCCGAACAGTATAAACCGCCAAGACCTTGCCAGACGGCAAGCGAGCGCCTGATCTATTACGGTATATCGGGACAGCACAGTGCCGAACAGGGAATACCTGCTGGAACTTCATTCGGATAGAACGGCAATCAAAAACGAAAGAAAGGACTGATTATATGAAAAACAGATTTATTTGTGCCGAAGAAGTGGCACAGGAACTAAGCGTATCAAAGCCGTATGCTTACAAGCTAATCCGTCAGTTGAATGAGGAACTGAAAGAAAAAGGCTTTATTACTATTTCAGGACGGGTAAACCGCCAGTATTTCTATGAAAGGCTCTACGGAGCAGGAAAGGAGGATGAATAATGCCGGTATTCAAAAACGAGAGCAATGGAACATGGTATGTGATGGCGAGATATGTCAACTGGAAAGGCGAGCGTAAGCAGAAATGCAAGCGTGGATTTTCTACCAAGAAAGAAGCACAGGAATGGGAGCGAATGTTTCAGTTGCAGAACTCCTCTGATATGGATATGAGTTTTGAAGCTTTTACCGAACTGTATATCCGGGATATGAAAAGCCGTCTGAAGGAGAATACATGGCTGACAAAGGAGCATATCATCCGCACAAAGATTCTGCCGTATTTCAAAAAACGCAAGCTCTCGGAAATCACCGCCCGTGATGTGATCGACTGGCAGAACGAGATACGGCAGCACACCAAGTCAAGCGGCGAAAGCTATTCCCCGGACTATCTCAAGAACGTCCATACCCAACTGAGCTGTATTTTCAACCACGCTATCAAGTATTATGGCTTGCAGATCAATCCTGCTGCAAAGGCCGGAAATATGGGCAGCGAGCAGCCGAAGGAAATGCTGTTCTGGACGAAGGAAGAATACCTCAAATTCATCGACGCCATGATGGACAAGCCCATGCTGTACTACGCCTTTGAAATCCTGTACTGGTGCGGTATCCGCGAGGGTGAGCTGCTGGCACTGAGGCCTGCGGACTTCGATTTTGAGAAGAAAACGCTCCGCATCAATAAATCCTATCAGCGCTTACAGGGCAAGGACGTTATCACCACGCCGAAAACGAAGAAAAGCAACCGCGTGATCCAGATGCCAGACTTTCTCTGTGCTGAGATACAGGACTACTTCAAGCAACTTTATGGACTGGAATCGGACAGCCGTATTTTTCCTCTGTCCAAATATGCCTTGAAACGTGGCATGGAGTTCGGATGCAAGGCAGCAGGCGTCAAAATCATCAGAATCCACGATTTGAGACACAGCCACGTTTCTTTACTTATCAACATGGGCTATTCCGCCGTTTCCATCGGCAATCGTGTGGGACACGAAAGTGTGGAAATCACCTATCGGTACGCGCACCTGTTTCCTACTGTGCAGAAGGAAATGGCAGATAAATTGAACGTCGAAAGGAGCAATTAAAATGTCACTGAAAAACCGAGACAACCATAACCGCTGGCGCAACAAGACTGTTGCCTTCCGGGTATCACCGGAGGAAGATGCACAAATCGAAACCTTTGTCAAGCTCTCCGGGCTGACGAAGCAGGACTACATCACCCGCCGTCTGACTGGCAAGGACGTGGTGGTGCAGGGCAATCCGAGAGTTTACAAAGCACTGCGCGGCCAGCTTGCCGCCGTGCTGGACGAGCTGCGGCGCATTGAAGCGGGCGGCAGCGTAAATGACGAGCTGCTGGATGTGATCGAAATGATCGCCGCCATCATGGACGGTATGAAGGAGGAAAATGCCTATGGAGAATGAACTCTGCAAAAAGAAAACGACCGCCCCGGACACATCTGTTGGCGCAGATGATGGGCAGCCGCTTCACAATTCAACTGAGAACAGTATATCCGCTTTTGAGGGAGAAATCAACGGTGATTTTCAAAACAGCACGGAAAGTCTGGACGAAATCTACCGCAGGATGCAGCGGTTGACCGATCCGCATTACCTGCACACGATCTCCATGACCGAGCTGTACCAGACCGCGTATCAGAGCAGGCCGCCCATTATCGACGGCTTGCTCTACGCGGGCGCGTACATCCTCGCGGGTGCGCCGAAGATCGGCAAGTCATTTCTGGTGGCGCAGATCGCCTATCATGTCAGCACGGGCAAAGCACTGTGGGACTACGAAGTCCATCCCGGTACGGTGCTGTACCTTGCCTTGGAAGATGATTTTCAGCGCATCCAGAGTCGTATGTTTATGATGTACGGCGTCAACGACACCGACCGCTTACACTTTGCAACCGCTGCGGGCAAGATTGGAAACGGGCTGGACGAACAGCTTGAGAACTTCGTGCGGGAACATCCCGACACCAGACTCATTATCATCGACACCATGCAGAAAATCCGGGAAATCGGCGGCGAGGCATACAGCTACGCCAGTGATTATGAGATCATCGGCAAGCTCAAGCAGTTTGCCGACAAGCACTGCATCTGCGTTTTGACCGTCCACCACACCCGCAAGCAGCCTGCCGGTGACAGCTTCGAAATGATCTCCGGCACAACAGGATTGCTCGGCTGCGCAGACGGGTCGCTTCTCATGCAGAAGAAAAAGCGCACGGCATTGGAGGCAACTATCGACGTGGTGGGGCGCGACCAGCAGGATCAGATCCTCTATCTGAAAAAGGATGCGGATACGCAGATTTGGAACCTTGAAAAGGTGGAGAATGAGCCGCACAAAGAGCCGCCCGATCATGTTCTGGAAGCCGTTGCCAAACTGGTGTCCGCAGAACAGCCGGTATGGACAGGCTCGCCCTCCGAGCTTGCCGATACCGTCCATGTCGGTATGGCGGCAAACGCCCTGAGCAAGTATTTGAATGTGAAGTCTGGCAGGCTGCTAGACGAATACCGCGTCCACTATGAGAA
>OGGJ01001473.1_pt1 | contig 19197 bp, 10 predicted proteins | sample 1571071 | NCBI WGS metagenome assembly OGGJ01 (sample SAMEA2581954, study PRJEB24529) | metagenome | biome: Human gut stool | place: China | collected 2011
GGACCGAACGGAAAGAGCGAGGAATATATCAAGAATAGTTGCGTGCCGGAAGTCTTGGCCGAACCAACCTTCGGTCCTTGTACATCGATTCCCAAACGGGAGTAAAGCAGGTAAAAACTACCGTTCGGACTAGCGTTCAAGTCCTTGCCATCCGCATCCAACGCCACGTCCTTCGGATATAGGTGGAACAAACCATCCACGATCTCGGCATTCGCACGGGAATTATAGAACAAGTCTCCACGTACCTGTCCGTAAAATTTGTAAGAGAAGTTTTTCTTTTGCGCCTGTACGCATACCGCCATACATAGGCCGATCAAAAGAAGCAAGTTGCGTTTCATTTCCATTCCGGTCAATCTATCTTTAAAAATAATACATCATCAAACCTAATATACGATGATTCGTTATCGCATGTGTTTGCTCGATACGTCCGCTCTCTAGGTCGGTCGTGCCATAATAAGCTGTCGCCGGACAATACTCGAAGCCGAACTTCCAATGCGGTAAATTATACGATACGTTTAAGCTGACGGTTATTAATTGATCGATATCCAATCCCATACCATACACCTTATCCGCTGAGACCAAGGACTTCCCGGTTCCCAAATTCTTCGTATATCCGACGAAAACTCCCGGTCTCCATTTCGTTCCGTAGGCGAAATTCACCCATGTCGTAGAATGGCGAAAAGGCGTATATCCCTGTTCGCCCGTACGGGAGTCCACCGAGCTCACCCCGTAACCGCCCAATAAAGCGGTATGATCCAAGGCTGAGGCCATCAAGGTTTTCGCCGCAAAGGTATAGTTTCTTCCGCTATACTTCAAATGTGCCTCGTAAGAGAATGCGGTCATTCGCTCGTTCACCTTAAAAGTTTGCTCCTTCCATTCCGTGGAAGTACGGGGTTTCAAGGAGATCATATGAGCGCCGAGCCCCATCAACCAACCATCCGCAGGGGTAAAATCCGCCCCCACGAACATCTCCGGAATGCAGCTATTCTTAATATAATCCTCGCTCATGCCTTTCGGTCCGCTGGAAAGGTATTGTAATTGCCACAACACGGAAGCCGTCAATTGTACCCGGCTATTCGCCTTATACTGGTAACGGATCTGAGGGCTACGGTTGAAAGGCTGGAACGGCGCTCCGGTGGAAAGATTCAAGACATCCGGCATCACGGCGCCAAACAAGGGATGCCACGTGATCCCTACTAATACCGCCGATTTTCCCCAATCCAAGTTTACGTATGCCTGCCGGATACGTAACATCGTATTACTACCGGAAAAACCGCCAAAGTCCGTCTCTATCTTAGCGGAGGAACGAGCCTTGCCAATGTCGGGACCCGTCACGTCCAAGCCCAAGCGGGAAGTGAACGTATAGAAACTGCCATTCGGCGTGGCGTTCAAATCCTTGCCATCCGCATCAAAACTCTTATCCAAAGGATAGAGATAAAAGTTCCCATCGATCGGAGCCATATTAGCCCGGGAATTGTAGAAAAGATCTCCACGGACGAAGCCGTAGAATTTGTAAGTGAAGTTTTTTCTTTGCGCTGTCGTAGAAAATAAGGCTAGCATCCCCACGAGCAACAGGGTAATCCGTCTCATTATAATTCAGTTTGTTATTTTTCTTACCTTATAAGCCGCGAATGTATATATTTTTATGGATTCAATTTGAAGAAACGAAATATTATTTGTTCCTTTGCTTCCAAGTTGTAAGCCTTAAAGGTCAAATTAGATTAATATTGTAAACACCAGATAAAGAAAATGAGTACTAAAAAGTTTTTGCTAGAAGAAAAAGATATACCTACGGCATGGTATAATATCGTAGCGGATATGAAGAACAAACCGCTGCCGATCTTAAATCCACAAACTAAACAGCCCTTAAAGGAGGAAGATTTATATCCTCTATTCTCGAAAGGCGTCTCTCATCAAGAAATGAACACGACAGACACATGGATCGAGATCCCCGATGAAGTACGCGAGCTTTATAAGGTATGGCGACCGACTCCGTTGGTTCGTGCCACTGGATTGGAAAAAGCGCTGGATACGCCCGCTCATATCTATTTCAAGAACGAGAGTGTAAGCCCGATCGGTTCACATAAGTTGAATTCGGCCTTGGCTCAGGCTTATTATTGTAAACAAGAGGGTACGACAAATATCACGACCGAGACAGGCGCCGGACAATGGGGTGCCGCTCTTTCTTATGCGGCAAAAGCTTTCGGCTTGGAACTTGCCGTTTATATGGTAAAGGTTAGTTACCACCAGAAGCCCTACCGTCGTTCGATCATGCAGACTTTCGGAGCACAAGTTGTTGCCTCCCCGAGTATGAGTACGAAAGCCGGACGTAAGATCTTGACAGACCATCCTAATTATCAAGGTAGTCTAGGTACCGCCATCTCCGAGGCGGTAGAGCTGGCCATGCAGACACCGAACTGTAAATATACATTAGGTAGCGTATTAAACCACGTTATGCTGCATCAGACCGTTATCGGACTGGAAGCTGAGAAACAAATGGAAATGGCTGGCGAGTACCCTGATGTCGTTATCGGTTGTTTCGGGGGTGGTTCCAACTTCTCCGGTATCACATTCCCATTCCTGCGCCATAAACTAACGGAAGGTAAGGATATCCGGGTTATAGCGGCGGAACCGGCATCTTGCCCAAAACTTACAAGAGGGCAATTCCAATATGACTTCGGAGATGAGGCTGGCTATACCCCGCTAATCCCGATGTTTACGTTGGGACATAATTTCTCTCCAGCGAATATCCATGCGGGAGGTTTGCGTTATCATGGCGCCGGCTCCATCGTCAGCCAGTTGATGAAAGACGAATTGATGAGCGCCGTGGATATCAAGCAATTGGATACCTTTAAGGCCGCTACTCTATTCGCGCAAGCGGAAGGAATCATACCGGCCCCGGAATCATCCCACGCTATCGCCGCAGCTATCCATGAGGCAGAGCAAGCCAAAATCGAAGGTAAACCTCGTACGATCTTGTTCAACTTATCGGGGCACGGCTTGATCGATATGGCCGCCTACGACCAATATCTATCCGGTGATCTAACAAACTATGAGGTAACGGATGAGGAAGTAGCTAACAATTTGAAAGATTTGGAGAAAATCATCTGATAAAAACAAGAAAAGGGGCGATACCAAATCGCCCCTTTCCCCTATTTGTCTATGAAAGTCTTAATTTAAAGTATGTATTATGAGAAAATTTCTTCGTAATTAGTACTCGGGATAATCATGTTCTGGACATTTAAGCTAAAGTTTTTCTTTTTCTTATCCCACATACCGTAATTTGTCTTTATCTCTCCACTTTGATCATCATATTGATAAGTGATCTGATAGAATGGAACCCATTCATCGTTTGTCCGATCCCAACGAAACGCTTTCTTCTCGGAAACCTTGCCGTTCTCGTTGTACTGGAACTCATATCTTACCTGTTTGTTCAACAGTCCGTTTTCCTGTAAGAATACCACTTTAGAGATAATCTTACCATTCTCCTCTTTTGTATCATATAGATAATCTTTAGGAGACGCTGCGCTTATCGCTAAACTACACATGAAAGTAAAAACAAGCGCAAGAATACTTTTACCCCAAACTGATGTCTTCATACTATTTTAATTTATAAGGTTACTATCATTTTGTACCGCGAAGTAAGGAAGTTTCCCGACAATCACCAAAAGCAAAGTGACAAATCGTTAGCAATATCACAATATTTAACACATTCAAGACCTTCATTCCCTTCGATTCTCCCATGTTTACTGATATATTGTAAACCAAATCGTAAGTTCCCCCGATTTTTAAATATCTATTATTTACCACCAGCCGGATGTAACTTTCAAAAGAAAACTTTAGACACCGCTTTTTTAATAAATTAAAAATCTATTGATTAATAAATATATTCTTACTTTTGCAAAGGCAGAATGCAAATTGATTTCTTGACATGCGACAAATAATGAAACTATTTATCACATCCTTTCTTTTTATCCTATTCTCAGGATGTACAAAGGATGTATATGATCCTTCCGATAAAATTCCGGGAGAAGGTACTAATCCATTCTCAAAGGTAACAATTTCCTCTAATTTCGATTGGTCGATGATACAAATATCCCACCTTACCGTACAATCTTTCGACCCCTATGATGGCACCTATAATTATCTGGTAGAAGTATTTGATAAAAGTCCGGAAGATCAAGATGCGAATCTTCTCGCTACCGGGGTTTGCTCAAAGAAAACGCTTTTCGATAAGAAAATTATCTATCCAAAGGGAGAGTCGGATCAAGTTTACATAAAATTGACGACCCCTACCGGATATCAAGTTACCGCTCCTGTCACCTTAACACCGGGTAATGATAATGTCTGTGCTTTCGATTCGTTAGCCGTATCGCAGGAAACAACCGCTACTCCGGTTAGCCGTACCCCGACCCGAAGCGTGTCTTCCACCTATACATTTATAATAGAAGACTCTTTCCCTAATTACGGAGATTATGATTTTAATGATGCCGTGATAAAAGTCCAGATGGAAACTTCCATGAAAGACGATTATGTACAATTCGCCAATATAAAACTGACTTTCCGTGCATTAGGCGGAACTAAGCGGGCCGGAGCTTTCATCCATCTCCCCGGCATAAAGTCCAAAGACATCCAAAAAGCCGAGTTAAATGGCTGGACCACGACTCCAGAATCGGAAACCGAGACTCCGGTTTATGCCCTATCGGATGATATACATGGATTATTCTCTTTTCATGAAATGATTAATACAGATAATGACCTTCCATATAGGGGAAAGCAAGAACGTTTGATCACCTTTTCGTTCGCAGCCGGTGCCTTAAAAGATTTGACCATTGATGACATCGATCTTTTCACGACCGTATTAAAGCGGGAAGGAGAGGTCTTACGCACGGAAATCCACCAACGTAATTATAGCTATACCCCCAAAGGGGTCAGATACCGTTATTACTCAAATGATAATTGCATATGGGCCTTAATGATACCGGATGATTTCAAATACCCTGTGGAACATGCTTTTATTGGTGATGCCTATCCGGATCTATTGAAATGGGTAAGTGGAGATAGCAAACATGTACAATGGTATAAAAGTAAGAATACGGTTGATAAGTGGATTTATACCCGAGAACAATAACAACCTAAAATCCTCCGTAAAATGAAAACGACCGCCATCTTATTTCTTGCCTATCTGGCTTTATGCGTTCAGTGCTCAGTGCCGGAAAACAAGAGCACGAAAAAAGAGATTAGTACTCAACCGATAAAGGTGGGTGTATTCGATGGGCATGGAGGAGCACAGACCTGTATTTGGGAAACTGTCGCCGCTATCCGGCTGGACCCGGAAATGGAGGTATGTACCATTACTACAGCAGATATAGCTAATAATGTGCTCGATTCGATCGACGCTATTATTATCCCGGGAGGAAGTGGCAAAAGTCAGTACTTAAACCTAGGGACCTTAAATCAACAACGTATCAAGGACTTCATCTCTAAAGGTAAAGGGGCTGTCGGGATCTGTGCCGGAGCCTATCTATTCTCGAATACTCCCGATTACACCTGTATACAGCTAAATGGACAGCAAGCGATCGACATCGAGCATGACAACCGAGGGCATGGATTAGCGAAATTCACCTTATGCGAGGAGGGTAAGAAGATATTCCCCGAATTAGCCGACCGCGATACGAGTTTCGTCATTTACTATGAGGGACCGGTATTTATAAACAATCCGGCTGATACGATCCAAAGCAACACGCTTGCCATCATGGAAAGCGATGTGCATGAGGAAGGAAACGCCCCGGCTAATATGACAAACGGTAAGCCATTCTTCGTAGCCAATAACTACGGGAAAGGGCGTGTTTTTAGTTCCATCGCCCACCCCGAAGGTACTCCCGGCATGATGTGGATGATCCCCCGGATGGTACGTTGGACCTTGAATAAGCCTTTTATCCCTTATCAATCCTCCGCCGTACGTCCAGACCTGTTCAATCATGAATCATTAATGGCTACCGATGATTTAAAGCAGGAAGAAAAAGCCTTTCAAATCCTTTTAAGCGGAGAAAGCGAGCAAAAGGTTGCCGCCTTGGATTGGCTGGAAGCACATCATTCATGGGACGCCAAACGATGGGTACAAGGATTGCTTTATGACGCTTCACCCGCCGTCCGTATCCGGGCAGCCCGGTATATAGCGGATACCCATTACTTACCTTTCTTACCCAACTTACAGGCGGCCTACCGGACAGAAACCGATAAGGCGACCCAAGAAGAGTTAAAGACGCAGCTGGAGAAACTAACAGCCCTACTTCCTTAGGCTAGGGAGATTTAAACTCTCCCTAGATATTCATCTACCGTATAGTTTAAGAAACGATTGAATGGTAATAACAATTTAAAGTCATCCACCGCCTTATCCATCCAATTCTTAGCGTAAAAGAAATTATCCGGCTTATAAGACACCACGCTGAAATCCTTATGCTTCATGATATAACCATAAGGGGAATCCATTGGATAGCCGGCAGGCATGCGTTTCAGCATCTCCCCCTCTAACACCGGAAATGTTTTCTTAAATGTAGGTTCCTCGATAATAGCCGTAAATTCCTCGATATGATCGTATATATCCTGACGAAGTTTCTTTAATAGCGCAGGTGGCGGGCACCATACACCACCGGAAAGCAAGCAACCTCCCGGCTCCAGATGGATATAATAACCACTCCGTTCGCTGGCACGACCACCTTGGGAGATGTAAGCGGCGAAATGACATTTATAAGGAGTCTTATCCGGAGAGAAACGGATATCCCTGTATATCCGGAACAAACAATCTTTCGCCTCCAACCCGGCTACCTCGGGATCGAATAAAGAGATACGACCGATTAAATCCTGTACCTCATCGATAAAAACCTTACGTAGCGCATCGTAACGATTTTTATTGTCTTGGAACCATTCCCGATTGTTATGGCTCCTCAACTCTGTCAAGAACTCTATGATCTGTTCATTCATAACTTTCTATTTTTAATCCTTACAAATGTAAGAAATATTAGAAACTGTAACCCAGATTCAGATAAAATTGCAGGTTATTATTCCGGTTCGACAATCCAAAGTTCGTATTCATCGGACCGACTATACTGTTATAAGCATAACCGATGCTACCTCCCCAAACGCTTTCTCCCTTGAAGAGATCGAAGAAATTATTCTCATGGATCGCATAATTAGCGATCAAAGAGATATAATGCCGTTGCCCGATACGCTGACGCAAGTTTAAGCGGACAATCGCCACGGAATTATCGAATATCTCCATATGGTTGATCCCGGCGAAAGGGAGTTGCTGGGGAAGATACCGTTCCGGCATATCGCCTCCCACCACATTCAAAAAGGGATAAGCCGGATCTTTCCCGATCAACACACGCCCATCGATGGAAGGCAACAGGCTCAAATGGGAAGTCAGCGGCAATACCGACAGGAAGCTGAGCTTCAAGGCGGAGAAGAATGTATGTCCTTTATAGGTCACGAAGTTATCCGTATAAATGGAATAGTCCGCTTGCAGGGAAACGCCTTTACTCGAGAAGTAACGACGATCCAACGTCTCCAGATGGGCTTGAGCGAAATAGCTGATAAAGCCTTCCGGTTTTACTTGATACTTTTGGTTTTCCGCCGTATAAAGGAATGAGTTATAATCGAAATACTCATAACGGGCTCCTAGCTTCAACTTGAAATTCAGCCAGTTCATATCCGAATACCCGAGTTCCACGAAATGATGGCGATACGTCGTATTTACGATCTTATTTCCCCTGTTATACACGTCGAGGTCATGGTACGTGAACATGTAAGACAGGTTAATATTACGCAATGGATTACGCTCTATCGCATAGTCCACCCGCCCATACATACGTTTCCCGATCCTCCCGGTTACGGAGAACTTCGAATGGTAACGGGCCCGATTGTCAAAAGTCACATTCAGCAATAGGGCGACGATATCCTCGCTATTGAAATTCAGGCCCACATTAATCGCGCTATTTGATTTTTCCTGTACCGTAAGCACCAAATCCTCCTGCCTCTCGCCGACTAATTTATAGCTTACATTCGAGTAAAGGTTTGTACCGATCACGATAGACATGGCTTCCTGCAATTTCTTCACGGTAAGCAAGCTATTCTCTTTCAAGCCGCTGATTTGCGTCAACCATTTCTCATCACGAGGATCTATACCTTCAAACAAGACACGCCGGATATGAAACGTATCGGTAGGGGCTACCGGATAGGAATGTACTAATCTCTTTCGGTGCATATCCGAACTATCGGATAAACCAATCTTCTTCTTTAAGGCAAGAATCTCATCCCATTGCTTGCGGGCGACTTGCTCACCCCGGTCAATCAAGGTATCCAAGGCCGTCTCCCCAAAACTAGCGGAATTATAAGGGTCTGTATTCGGGCGGAACAACAGATCGGTCTGTTCCTTATTCGGTCCGTATTTCTCATAACCATGCAAGGCGACGATCTGCCCTACGATATCCCAAGGGGTATTTATCCGCTCCAACTGTTTCAAGTCGCTAGTACCCAGATCTACGCCAATAATGATATCCGCCCCCATATCCCGTGCGACATCCGCCGGATAGTTATTCTTGATCCCACCATCTACCAACACCATGCTATCCAAACGTACCGGTGCGAACACGGCAGGAATCGCCATACTGGCACGCATAGCCAACGGAAGACTTCCATGATGGAAAACATATTCTTGGCCGTCCACCACATTCAACGCCACACAAGCGAAAGGTATATTCAATTGATTGAAGTCCACGGAATCATGATAGCCGATCGTTAGATTCGAGAACAGGTTCTGGAGATTTTGCCCTTTTATCATCCCTTGGATCGCTATCTCTTTTTTACTCCGCCCAAAAGGGAGTGAGAATACATAACGCTCGGAATTCTCTTTCTCCGGAAAAGTAAGGCTACTACGTTTCACCCGGTCGCTCAATAACATACTCCAGTCCTGCAATCTCACCATGCTATCGATTTCCGCAGCATTATATCCAACGGAATATAAGCCCCCCACGATAGCTCCCATACTAGTGCCGGCAATATAATCAATCGGGATGCCGGCCTCCTCCAATACCTTCAACACCCCGATATGAGCGACACCTTTCGCCCCACCGCCTCCCAGCACCAAGCCAACCTTTTTCCGCTCAGCCATCACAGAAGGCACCAACATCAACCCAACCAACCACAATAAAAGGAACTTCCTCATCTAGATATTCTTTCCGGCAAATGTAGCTGGTTTACTCGAAAACGCAAACGGATTCATCTAGAATAAAACGTATGTTTACCTATATATAAAGTTTATCGCTATCTCATCTATTCTATAAACCATGCCGTGAACTGTATAAACCAAGGCGTGGTCTGCACATTCCACGGCGTGGTTTATACAGTTCACGGCGCTGATTTAAGAATAAATACTTATTCGCTATGGAATGTATAGGTTATCGGAGAACTATTTCAACAAGAGAGGAACATTTTATTTCCGGAACATAAGTGGGCAATCGATAGTATTTGATACGGCCTCCCTAAAATTAATAGGCATTTCTCGCTAAAATCGATTTACGTATTATGAATCAAGTATGTACGTGTTTATCAAAAAATAATATAGCCATCAACTTACTTTTTTCCAGCAAGGTAGCAGCCGGAGCAATATATTACTTTTTCTTTTTCAGCAGCATGACCACAGGATTCGACTCTTCATCCAAGTTTGCGGCGATCTCCTTCAACTTTCCTTTTAGCTGGCCTTTCTCGTAAGCCTCAACTAAGTCCGGGGCATCTAGAGTTTGGCAGATAGCTATTTCGGGGTTTCTTGGCTCTGATGTTAGAGAGACTTCTTCCTTATTGATGAAATCATCATTGTATAGAATATAGCTGAATAAGGCATTTTCTTGTTTATCATACACCAGATCTTCACCAAGGAAACCTTTAAACGTCGTAAAGTCAACCTCTTTTCTCATGGTTCTCATAAAACAGTAGCGATCGGTGATAACGGTTGGAAAAAGAAAGACTTTCGTATCCATGGAGGATATGGAAGGGCTTCTTACGATAAAAGGACTCAGATTACCATCCGGCAAGTAATGGAATATGGTATCAGACGATGTATTGACAAGTATCCATTTATCCCGATCCGGGAACGTAAGATAAAATTCCGGCGTAATGACAAACTCCCCTTCTGTCACAACCGGAGTCTCAATACCCTTAGAGGGAATCTGGATCTCATGGGTGATACGGCCATCTTGTTTGGAAATAATCAAATGGCACTCCCGCTTGCCTTTTTCCGATGGATAACTCTTATAGCAAATCAAATGATCACGATCATAATTAAATATATAATTATAATAACTGGTATCCGTGAACTTAAAACTCCTTTTATAGTTTCCCAATAAGTCATAGACACCTATTTTTCTCGCCGGATTATCCTTGACGAATATCTCATCGTTATCCTCATCCAAGACAAGCCCTGTAAGCTGCGTGTATTCCTCACCGCTTTGCCCTAAACGGTTTATCTTCCTAAGTCCCTTTCCGTTTTTATCGAAAACAAGAATATCCCCATCACTGCCCCGATTCGTCACCAGCATGATATCCTTTCCGATCGCTTTCACGGCACCTTTAGTTATAAAATCATCCGTGGTTTCCAACGCAATGTATTCCACGTCCATAAGATCTTGAAGTATCAATTCCTTTTCCGGATAATCGGCCATGACATCAACCCTTATAAGGTTATCGACAGAGGAAGCGGACCGATTGCCACATCCCATACATCCGACTAAAGCGAGTAGCATAGCCACTGCGTTCGTAGTTAATTTTCTCATTTTTATAATGTTTAAAGTCTTTCGTTCGATGTCATTTCTTGCTCTTTAGCGCTTTCTCTTTGTTCATCATCCGTATCATCTCTTTTACCTCATCGGATGTCTCCGGCAGTTGTTGGATCAGAGATTGGAGTTCATCTATAGAAAGCTGGCTTTTCCGGTTATCTGGAGCCAGCATGGTTTGCTCCGTGATACCCCGTTTGGACATATCCGAATTTAATGACTCCAAGAAAGGCCGGGTAAAAGTCAGGTTACTCAGATCCGACTCGTTTTTCAACAGTTCCTTCGCGTAAGTCACTTGAGCGAATACACCTCTCTGTAGCTCCTCCGCATTCTTGAATCCGGAGATATCCGGATGGCTATATAGGTTCGCGATCTCACGAAGCAATTCTACACGAGTACCCTTCACCTTCCACGCCCGATAAAGCAGACGGGCCGCCTCCTCTATCTTACCCGAGCTTCTGGCGCTCATGGCACGAATCTCCATGACCATCTCCGATTCCTCCGGCAATTGATTGATCAGGTTACGCAAATCCACGATAGAGATCTTGCTCTTTTTCCCATCCGGGTCTATCATAGTCTCCTCCGCCACATTACGGAAAAACATATCCTCATAGAAGGATTGCAGAAGCGCCCGGCTAAACACCATCGTCCTCTCGTCCGCTTTTTTCTTTAAGCTCTCATTCATATAAAGTACCAAGATAAAAAGACCTCGCTGACGATCCTCTTCACTCTGGAATTTAGACACGTCAATCTCACTATACATATGCGAGATCGCCGCCAGGAAATCCAGTCGTTCCGGATTCTTCTTCCATGCCTCATAGTAGAGACGGGACGCTTCCTTATATCTCCCGTCTTTTTGGTAAGTCTCCGCACGGAAGGCCAATAATTGATTTACCAAGAAACGATTGGGTTCCAATCCCTTTTCCGCCCGGTCAAATAAGTCGTAAGCCCGCTTCCGGTCATACGTCTTACCCAAGGCGGAACCCAATAAGAGGCATACCTCGACCGAGGTCGTATCCTGCTCATATGCCATATCCAAGATATCTACCGAGGGCATATACAGACCGGCATAATACTTCGAGGCTCCCCCATATTTCAAGGTAAGGTAGGTGGAATCACCATCAGCCAACAAACTGGAATAGACAGAATCCGCCTGAACAAATTGTTTCACGATATATAGCCCCAATCCTTTACTACGCAATAATTGACGATTCCCGGGATTATAAAACAAGGCGGTATCGCAAATCGCTATTCCTTCCGATATATAATCCGGGCTACTAGCCCCCATCCGATACAATGAATTCACTAACGCAACCGCCAACCCCGCATTCTCACGATTCAAGTTATACGCCTGAAAATAAGCGGTCGTAGCAGAAGGATATTGTTCCATTCGAGTATAGCAATCGCCAATCGCACGGTATAAGACAGTATTATCCTCATTCTGAGCTTGCAATTTCTCATAGGCATCAACTGCTTTCTCATACTCCCCCAATTGGAAATACAGACGTGCCAACTGATAATTAGCGTAGAAGTTCGAGCTATCGGCGGATAAGGCCTGATGAAAATATCGGTCGCTTCATATGCGCTCATGACCTTTGGATCAATCACTGGTTTTGTCTTATCAATCGTGAAGGAAACCTCCTGTGTATCCTCATTACCTGCGGCATCCTTACAGTTTATCTGAATCTTATAAATACCATCCTCTGTAAATGTGTTTCGGATCAGCGTCGTTGCTGCTGTCGGATTATATCCGGTAATCTGCAGATCCTCTGTTTTTTCCTTATAAGATGTTGGATCAAGATATGTTCTTGTTGCCTGAATCGTTACAGACTTTGTCAGATAGAAGTCCTCCTCGATCTGTGCCTGGAACTCTACCTGCTTTGTTGTCTTGTCGTTATTTGACACGCCACTCAGCGTAATGATTGGCTTGCCTGTATCAATTCTTACCGTATAGCTGGTTGCCTCTGCGGTATGTCCAGCACGGTCTTTACCGGTAAATGTTACCTGATACTCACCTGTCTCACTAAGTGTCTCTGTCATCGTTGTCACACGTGCAGTTGGCTTGAAGTCGATGGTCTTGTAAGCGGCTTCTGCCACACTGTCGTTTGCTTTTCTTGTGATCGTGATCGTACCAGATGCATCCCACCAGAATGCCTCTGTCATACTAAATGTCAGGGTTGTTCCTGCGTTCAGTGTCGAACCGGAAGCAGTTCCTGTAATCTGCAGTTCTGGTGCTGTCTTATCAACACGGAACTGTACATTTCTTTCTGCACTTCGGTTTCCTGCCTTGTCCACAGAATATACCTTTACCTGATAATCAGCCTCATCTGTATAGCCAAATACCCGGTTATCTGTCTTCAATACATCCGCGGTTACCGGAAGCTGATCCGGTACTGTCTTAATCAGCTGGTAATTGAAATCATGTACGTCTTCGTTTGCGTCGCTTACAGAGAAAGCAACCGTTGCATCGGAAGTCAGATCAACAACGCCCATATTCTCAGAGTAAACCATACCTCCATTGATCACTGCAGCAATATTCGGTGCCTCTGTATCCTTGATAAATACAACCTGCTTTTCAGCAGCATTGTTGCCTGCATCATCCTGTGCATTGATCTTGATTACACGTGCACCAATACCGGTTGAAACATAGCTTGCCCGGTACTTGTTAGATGTACCGATTCGCTGCCATGTTACATTTACCACGTTGTTATTATCTGTTACTCTTACGCCGGAAGCTGAGATATTCTCATCCTCATAAGTAAGCTCTACCGTTACATTGGAACGATAGAAGTAATCGCAAATGGTTCCATCGAAGTTCTTGCCCGGCTGCTTGCCAGCAGTTGTACCAGCGGAAATCTTTGCTGTGACAACCGGGATTGTATTATCCACGCGGAACTTCATCGTCTTGGAATCAATGTTTCCTGCCTTGTCTGACACATTGACTGTCACGGTGTAGTCACCATCTGCGGCTTTCTTGCCGATCAGGTTATTCAATGTGAAGCTGTTTTCCTGGCTGACATTTACCAGTTCCTTTGCTCCACTCAGATTTGTTGTCACATCGATGTCTGGTCCCTTCACTGTGATCGTCGCCTGATTGATTGTCAGGTTATCCGATACCGTTGTCTTGATCAGTACCTCGCCATCCAATGGCTGTGTAATGTTTGTCTTTCCATTGACTGTCAATTCCGCCTTAGGATTTGTCTTATCGACCTTGATCTTATACAGATTGTTTGGAAGCAGGTTCTCACTTGCATCCTGTGCATTAAACACAAGAGATGTACCTGTAATTCCTGCTGACTCTGGAATCGCAATCGTTCCATTCACAGAAGTCTGTGTTCCATTCAATGCGATTTCCTTGTCTGTTACATTTGCCTTGCTTCCTGCCAGAGAATAACCGGCATTTGCAAGTGGAGATTCCACGCCATTATCACCGGAAGTAATCGTATAGTTGATTGTATATTCCTTATACCATGTACTATCGTTTGCCTCATTGATCGATACGGTTGGATTCGTACGGTCATATAAAATTGTACCAAGCGTTTTAGATGCATCCTGTGGGTAACGAATCTTCTGTGCATTTCCATCTATCACATTCAGATACATACTATCCAGCTGTGCATTTATATTCGTCTTAGCAGGCAATTCAAATTTCACCGTTGTGCTGTAACGATGACTGTCTAGATTTTTGTCATTATCAGAGTCAGCAACATCCTTTACCTGGTCATTCGTACCGCCTGCAATCAGTTCAAATTTCTTCACAACGTAAGCAGAGCTTGCAGTCACTTCCAGCTGATATTTTTCATTTGTATTCTTTCCTGCCAGAACATCGCTTGTTACATCGTTTCCAGCTGCATCCGTAATCACGCATTTATCTACGCGCAGGGTATCATCAATCTTTGTTACACCACGAAGTGTCAAAGTCGTTGATGGATTGCCCGCGTTATCTATTGCTGAAACTGCGACCGAATATGGAAGAGTCGCATTTAGCTCACCCGATGGAATATTGAATACATACTTATTACCCGATTCAAATGTGAAGTCTCCTTTATCTGAGCTTACTTTCGCAACACCGCTCAAATCATCTGTTACTTCTACCACATATCTATACTCTGTATCCAGTTCCGTAACAATCGCCGTTTCTAAACTGCCATCCGCTACATCTTCCCATGTACTGCTTCCATTCTTTTTCTTCTGGATAACCGGATTTTTTACTTCTGGAGCAGTTGCATCGTACTTGATATCTTTTATAGATTTATTATCTGAAAGTATTGTATTTGTGTCTTTTTCATATACAACAATCTTCAATCCAGAAAAGTTTGTAGATGCAATATTTGCATCTGTCGGGATCTGAATCTTCGCTGTAACAGAATATACACGTTTCACACTCTCTGTATTTGTAACCGGTGCTACATCTGCAAATAAAACACCCTTTCCACTTTTTACCTCTACCTTACCTACATTTTTGGTAGATTCCAGCGAAATTTCAATCATCCTTGGCTCACAGATGATTGCACCACTTGTAAGAAGATCTCCATCCTCGCCTAAGAATTTAACACTCTTAATCTCTGTAGAGTCCGTAACCTGATGAAGTTTTACCGGATATGTGAATGTTTCTGACTTATTTCCCTTATTATCTTCGGCTGTCACTGTAATTGTGTTATCGCCTTCTGCTAAATCTGTTTTCTGAATTGTGATCTCATAATTACCCGTTATCGCATTCTTGCTGGCTAAAAATGGTTTTGAAGTATCGCCATTCAAATATGCAGTAACATTTTTTACTCCAGATGCATCCTGATTTTCTGCTGCTACATCCTCTACCTTTACGGTGAACCGATAATAATTTTTGTTTCCATAATATACGCCGTTGTCATCTGTATGTCCTGTATCAAATGCAACGTATACATTCCCATCTTCTGACTGCTCTTCTGTAACCTTCGAAATCGTTGGTGCCTGTGCATCATTACTTATATGAGTCGTGCCAGCGTCTATGTATTCGAGAACCTGTGATGATGCATTATCAATCAATGCCGCGTATGCGTAAACTTGTTTTCCGTTATTCTCTGCATCTGCTGAAATTTTAAAATCCCATGAATTCCAAGTATAACTTGCTACATTTACTAATTCCTCTGACGTTGCAGGATTGTCTGTTTTTACATAATATTTTAAGCTTGTGTTAGGTGGTATATCAAAGGGATCCACCCATACTCCTATATATGCTTCATTTACATATCGATCCGCCGTCAGCGCATCTGTGTGCGCGTTATCACCATACAGTCCCGCAATACCTGTAAATACCGTATCCAAACATACAACATTCACTACATATTGCAATTTCCAAGAATCCGTATCTTTCTCTCTTGCATAGATTCCAATCTTACGACTCTCTTTAACGGCATCATCCTGTAAGTCTGTCTCTCCATTATTTGTCAATGGGCGCAATGAAGATGTAATTTCTGAAGGGATTTCAGCATCTACACCAAAAGCAGTAGTAACTCCCAACAAAGCCAAATCTGTATCATTGCTTTTAAGTTCTGGCAATTTTAATTTCGTTACACTCTGTACATCTTTTAACAGATATACTGTTTTTTTCAAGGTTCCTGGCACAATAGCGCCTGTATCATCTTTGTTGATTCGTATCTCCTCAGATACATCCACGGTTACACCTACGGACGAATCTGTGACAACCTTTACACCTCCAGTTGCACTCCCCCCTTCTGCTTTCGCGCCATTCTTATCACCGACATGGTTTGCAAATGGTACAATCAGCAGAGCAAAGACAACCCATAATGCTATGAGCTTCTTTACCGGGTGTTTTGAATTGTTTGATTTTGTTTCTTTTCTTTTCATCCTTTTTCTCACCTACCCGACTCTATACTTTCATCTGAATGAACAACTACTATATTGTAAATTACTTTTACCTTCTTCGCTAATGTTCCGGTTGTCAGCACGCTTGTACCTTCCTCGTCATCATCTGCACGTAAAACATCAGTTGCATCACTGTCGTCATCGTCGGCACGCAATACATCGGTTGCTTCACTGTCATCATCGTCCATCCGCAGAACGTCGGTTGCATCCTCATCGTCTGCATCGTCTCCCCGAAGTACATCGGTTGCTCCGTCATCTCCTTCGTCATTCCGAAGTACATCCGTTGCCCCGTCATCGCCTTCGTCATTTCGAAGTACATCCGTTGCTCCGTCATCTCCTGCCGATGTATCCCGAAGCACATCTGTTGCCTCATCATCCGCACCTGAACCGAGTACTTCTGTCTCGCCATCATCCGGTGTATCATAATCATTGATGCCCGGACGAAGGATGTCGGTCTCTTCAAACTTCTTTTCTTTCTCCTTTGATTTCTCCAACAGTTCGGTGGAATCGTTACCATTAGCCTTACGATCCTCCCGCGTAGAAACCGCTTCTTTCGCAGTGATCTTTCCACTTCCCATGTTGTAGTATTTTTCCTGTTCTTTCTTCGCTACGCTGCCCGGACTCGCTGTACCATCCTGCATTTCTTTCATTGCCTTTTTCGCAGCACTTCCGGTCAATTCTCCAATTACCTTCGGTATCTTCAATACAATGAATAACACGATCGCCGCAATCAGAAGGAGAATCGCCAGTACCAAGCCGCCATAGAAACATATCTCATATACGTTTTGCATGCTGATCACTCTCCCATCTCTGCTGACTGCGAATCATCGGAATTTGCATCCGGTGCCTGCGTCGCTTCTTCTTCGCTGATATCATAGCTACCGTCCTTCAACATCTGCAACGTATCTTTTCGTTTGTACCATGTTTTGTTGCTGTCGATGCCAAGCACGTTACCACCATCATCAAATACCTGAATCAGCTTCTTTGTCAGATCTGGAATCTTCGTCGTCCAAAGCTTCGGATCCTGCTCCTGTGCCTCACACAGACGATACAGATAATCCAGATGCTCTGCATATACGTTGTCGCTCCACTCGTTCTTTGTACCGAATACCTTTTCTGCGGCTTCGTATATCTTGAGTGCATCATCTGTCTTGCCCTGTGCGTCATAACAACGTGCTTCCGTCATCATCTTATTGTAATAAGACTGGTTATACGCGTTGACAGAGGAACCACCCAGCGAAATGCCCGGATCGCTGTCTACCTTCATCTTCAGGATTCCAATATAGTCTTCACAATAACTGATTGCCATCGAATAATATCCATTGGCAACTGTTTCATTATCTGCATTTTCCTTGGCAAGTTGCTCATAGATCATGATCAGGTTATCGTCGTAACGATAATTCATATCCATAACTGCTTCTTCGTCCAGATCATTGCCTGTGTACTCGTCCAGATCTGCAACCGCCTGTTCCATCACCGTACTTGCCTGTTCTGCGATGCTTGTCTCCGCATCCTTGCTGACGTTTGTACTGTAAATCTCGCCGATAATACGATAGTTTACGAACTTGGTTGCTTCCTGGTTCGTAAAGTTGTTCTCGTTGTAGGTTGCGAAATCATTTACCGCCTGCATCAGCTCTGATGCATCCGACGTACTGTCAGATCGCAGCTCAGAAATGGATTTGTAAAAGCCTGCAAGCTTTCCATATTCCTCGTCCTTCTCGTCAATCATGCCGAAATATTTGGCTGCCTGACTGTAAGAACGCTCTTCCTCAAAATAAGTAAGTGCCAGCTTGTAAAGCACTGCGCTGTTTTTCTCAACACCACCATGTTTACTGCTGATTCGATTGGAAACCAACGTCAACGCATCATCCAGATTCAGCGTAGATTCCGTTCCGGCTTCCTCCGCCTTGTTCGTAGCATCAATGTATGCCTGTATGTACTGCTCGTAAGCTTTTTCCTCCGAGCCATCCAGTTCGATTGCTTTCTTGAATTCTGCCGTTCCGGCTTCGTAATTCTCTTCCCGGCAGTAGTTCATACCATTTTCGATATACTGGTTATAATTGTTCAGCTTAATCCGCTGCATCCCGGAATATCCGATTCCGGCTGTGATACCGGATACAACTGCCAATGCCACGGTTGCTGCAAAAAGCCCAAGCTTCTTCTTGTTCTTCTTCCGGTAGCTGTCGTCAAGCTCATCGTAATGCTCCAATGCATACATCAGCTCCGTACAGTTCTGATAACGGTCGTTCGGATCTGCCTGTGTACATTTTAAGATGATCTTCTCCAATCCAGAGGACAACATCGGATTCCACTCGCGGATCGGCTTGATCTCATACGGTGGCTCACATGGGTTCTTTCCTGTTACGATATGGTACAGGGTTGCGCCCAGATTATAGATATCTGTTCTTGCATCTGTATTATAGATACCACGTCCCTTGGAATCACCGAACTGTTCCGGTGCCGCATAGCCTCGCGTACCAAGTGCGGTTGTATCTGCATTGTT
>OGGJ01001482.1_pt1 | contig 19097 bp, 14 predicted proteins | sample 1571071 | NCBI WGS metagenome assembly OGGJ01 (sample SAMEA2581954, study PRJEB24529) | metagenome | biome: Human gut stool | place: China | collected 2011
TGCGACCTCCGGGTTATGAGCCCGACGAGCTACCAACTGCTCTACTCCGCGATATTTATTTTTGGTGCCGGTGACCGGACTCGAACCGGTACAGTATTGCTACCGGGAGATTTTAAGTCTCCTGTGTCTACCATTCCACCACACCGGCAGCTTATCGGCAAATATTAGGATACCATACTCCCGGGGAACTTGTCAAGAGGAAACTTTAAAATAAGGAAAGAAAATTGAAATGCCGCGAAATGCCACGGCATTTCAATCTGGAGCGGCTGATGGGAGTCGAACCCACCTATGCAGCTTGGGAAGCTGCCGTTCTACCGATGAACTACAGCCGCAGGAACGTATTGTATTATAGCAGACCTTTCTTTATTTTGCAACACGAAAAATGGCGGGTCTTCTGAAAAAGTTAGAAGGATCTCCGGGGGTCAAATGACGGCGGCATGAACGCCTTTGCACACTCATATAATGCACCGATCAGAAAGGGGAGGTCATCATGAAAAAAATCCTGGCGCTGATGGGCGCCGTATTGCTGCTGAGCGTCAGCGCCCGGGCTGTGGAGGTGTCCGCTCCCTCGGCACTGCTGATGGAAAAGGAGACAGGGACCGTGCTGTTTGCCAAAAACGAGCACGAAAAGCTGGAGCCGGCCAGCGTCACCAAGATTATGACGCTGCTGCTGACCATGGAGGCCATTGACGGCGGGACACTGCGCTATGAGGACACCGTTACCGCCTCACCTCACGCCTGCTCCATGGGCGGCAGTCAGATTTGGCTGAAGGAGGGGGAACGGCTGACCGTGGACGAAATGCTGAAGGCCGTGTGCGTGGTATCCGCCAATGACTGCGCCGTGGCACTGGCAGAGCATCTGGCCGGCAGTGAGGAAGCCTTCGTGGAGCGGATGAACCGGCAGGCAGCGGAGCTGGGGATGAATGACACTACTTTCAAAAACGCCTGCGGTCTGCCGGTGGAGGGCCACGTCACCTCTGCCTACGACATTGCTTTGATGAGCCGGGAGCTGATGCTGCGCCATCCGGATATCCGAAGATACACAACGGTCTGGATGGACACCCTTCGAGATGGGGCATCCTCACTGGTCAATACCAACAAGTTAGTGCGGTTCTATGACGGCACTACCGGACTGAAAACCGGCTCCACCAACGCTGCCGGGTACTGTATTTCCGCCACGGCGGAGCGGGACGGCATGGAACTGATTGCCGTCATTCTCAAGGGAAAGACCTCTCCGGAGCGGTTTGCGGACGCGCAGACGCTGTTGAATTACGGCTTTGCCTCCTACGCCCTGAAAACCGTTATCCCCGACGAACCGCTGCCGCCAGTGCCGGTGACGCTGGGGACGCAGGCCACGGTTCAGCCGGTTTTGGGCGAGGAAAACCAGCTGCTGCTGGAAAAGGCCAAGACAGGGGAGTTGAGCCAGTCCGTGACGCTGGAATCCTCCGTACAGGCCCCAGTGGCGGTGGGGGATCGGCTGGGGACGCTGACCGTCACCTTCGGGGAAGAGGTTCTGGCGGAACTGCCCCTGCTGGCGGGGGAGGAGGTTCCCCGGATCACCTTCCGCCAAATGCTGCCACGGGTGCTGCGGATCGCCTGTCTGGTTGAGTGAACGGATCTCGCACCGCCCTTTTTCTCTTGCCGTACCCGGGGAAAAATGCTATACTGGACAAACAGAGGGAAAATGTACCCTCTGGCTGAAATTTGATACATGAGGGTGAATCACATGCTGGATGTTCAGTTGTTTGATCTGCATACATTTTTACCGAAGCCTTACGAGGAGGCACTGCTGCCCCGTTTGAAAAAAGCCCATGAAAAACTTCAGACCGGCACCGGTCTGGGCGGAGAATTTACCGGTTGGGTGCATCTGCCTCAGGCGTATGACCGGGAGGAATTTGCCCGGATCCGGACTGCCGCTAAGAAGATCCAAAGCGATTCTCAGGCGTTGGTGGTCATCGGCATCGGCGGCAGCTATCTGGGAGCCCGCGGCGTGATCGACTGCCTGTGCTCCCCTAATTATAATCTGAAAAAGAAAGAGACTCCCAACGTGTACTTTGTGGGCAACGGTCTCTCCGGCGACGCACTGAGCGAGGTACTGGATCTGGTGCGGGATGTGGACTTCTCCGTGAACGTCATCTCCAAGTCCGGCACCACCACGGAGCCTGCCGTGGCCTTCCGGTTCTTCCGGGAGCTGCTGGAGAAGAAATACGGTCCCGACGGCGCGGCCCGGCGCATTTACGCCACCACCGACCGGCAGAAGGGAGCCCTGAAGTCCCTGGCCGATCAGGCCGGGTATGAGACCTTCGTGGTGCCTGACGACATCGGCGGGCGCTACAGCGTCCTCACCGCCGTGGGCCTGCTGCCCATCGCCGTTACCGGCGTGGATGTGGAGGCCCTGATGGAGGGCGCGGCTGAGATGATGAACGTCTGTGCCGACGGCTCCTACGATAGTCCCGCATGGCAGTATGCCGCTCTGCGGTATGAGCTGTACCGGGCCGGGTACGCCATTGAAATTCTGGGCTGCTACGATCCAGCCTTCCGGTTTATGACGGAGTGGTGGAAGCAGCTCTACGGCGAGAGCGAGGGAAAGGACGGCAAGGGCCTGTTCCCCGCCAGTGTGGAGTTTACCGCAGACCTGCACTCCATGGGGCAGTATATTCAGGAGGGCCGCCGGATCCTCTTCGAGACGATCGTGCGGCTGGGTGCCTCCGACCGGCAGCTGGCCGTTCCTCGGGACGAGACGGACGGCGACGGGCTGAACTTCCTTGCGGGTGCGTCTATGGACCACATCCGGGACCGGGCCACGGAGGGAACGCTCTTGGCCCACAGTCAGGGCGGCGTACCCAACGTCATTGTGAATGTGGGCGGTAAGGGCCCCCGTGAGCTGGGCCGGCTCATCTACTTCTTTGAGTATGCCTGCGGCTTGTCCGGCTATCTGCTGGACGTGAATCCCTTCGACCAGCCCGGCGTGGAGGCGTATAAGAAGAATATGTTTGCCCTCCTCGGCAAGCCCGGCTACGAGGATCGTAAGGCGGAGCTGGAAGCCAAGCTGACCGAAAAGCATTGAGAAAAGCGGAATACGAAAAGCGGAATATGCAAAAAAACACGGCAGAGCATACATTGCTCTGCCGTGTTTATAAACAAATTTTGAAGTTACTTTTTGGGATTGTCTTTTTTCATTCTTTATGGTATGCTATGACTACGAAAGGTCCCGTTAATTACGGAGACGAACTATGACAGGAGTGATCTATTATGGTTAGACTGATTATGGGCGTCAAGGGTTCCGGCAAAACCAAGCAGCTCATCGAACTCATCAACGCTGCCGCGAAGGATGAGGCCGGCAATGTGGTCTGCATTGAGCCGAAGCGTGACATGTCCTACAATATTCACTACAACATCCGCCTGATCGACGCGCAGGAATACGATCTGCACAGCTATGAGGTATTCCGTGGCTTCATCAGCGGTCTGTATGCCGGCAACTACGACATTTCTCAGGTGTTTATTGACAACCTGTGCAAGACCGTGGGCACCGATGTGGATGCGGAGACTGAGAAGTTCCTCAACTGGCTGGATGTATTCGGCGAGCGGAACAACATCAAGTTCACCGTCACCATCAGCGGCGACGTGGAAACTGCTACCGACGGTATGCGAAAGTACCTGTAATTGAATAAAAGAAAACCGCCTTGCTGAAAAGCAAGGCGGTTTTTTCTGTCCGGATTTGAAAGCTCAGCTTTCTTGGGCTTGCAGAGTACCGTTGGGGGTGGAGAGACAGCAGGAGGATACGCCGAAGCAGCGCAGCAGCTGCTGGCGGGCTTCCAGCGCCTTTTCGTTGAGATACCAGACCACCGTATCCTTTGTCTCCAGATAGGCGCAGGCGTAGCGGTCAGAATAGTAGGTGCGGCCTTTGGCTTCCAGTGCGGCCACAGTGTCTCCGTTGAAGGCGGTGGGTTTTCCGGTACCCTTCCGGCCGTGGCCCTCCGCCGTCAAAAGCAGGGCGAGCTTCTCACCGGGGATCTGGTCATTCAGAGCGCTGAGCGCGTAGTAGACGGTCTCCAAAGGCTCCATGGCATATACGGGAACAGCGCCGTCCGTGTCCTCATGTCCGGACACCTGCAGCACGATCCGGTCCGCGGCCTTTCCGAGGGCCTGATAGTCCGGAATTGCTTCCCTGCGGGCCGGGGCGCTTGCCGCCACATACAGCTTTTTCTCCGGCACAGCGGCCCGGAGCGCCTGTACGAAGGCAGCCAGGGCGTCACCATTTTCAGCGGACGGGGTGATGTTCAGATAAACGCCGTCATAGCTGCTGTCGGTCAATGCTTCGGCAACTGCCGTGGCTGCGGCGGCGGTGCTCTTCAGAACGCCGGACTGACCGGAAATACCCAGCAGGACCGTCTGGCCGGAGGCGGTTGCTGTTTCCATGACCTGTTTCTGCGTATTGCTGACACTCAAAGCCAGCCGGGGGTTCTGACCGCCGGTCAGCGTTCCTGCCATGAGTATGACGGTCTGATATCCGGAAAGGTCCTCCGCTTCCTCGCCGGAGCGGAGAAGGACCATGGCCTCATTTGCGGTCTGAGCAGGGTGCAGCTTGTCATACAGGCGGCTGAGCATGACAGCAGCCTGTTCCCGGGTGGCGTACCGATCCGGCACGAACAGATCATTCCCCATACCGCTGACCAGACCCAGCTCGTAGGCCATAGCGATATGCCCCTTGTTGGTGGTCACGTCCCGGAAGGGAAGCGGATCATCCTCCGCGAGGCCGGCGATGGGCCCGTAGCCCAAGGCCCGGATCAGCATGACTGCCAATTCCTCCCGGGTGATGGGATCGCCGGGACGGAAATCACCGGTCTGACGGGTGACTGCCCCGTGCTCATAGCAGGCCCGGAGGGCCGGCTCATACCAGGCGCCCTGAGGCACATCCGAAAAGATCCGGTAGTAGGTCTCACCGCTCTGCCAGCCGAAAAAACGGCTGAGTGCCACGGCGAAGCCCGCCCGGGTCATGGGCTGGCCCACGCCGAAGGTATCGGCGGTCTTGCCCTGAAACCATCCCTGAGCCGCGCAGCGGTCGATGGCGGTTGCCGCCCAGTGGTTGGACGGCACATCCTGAAAGGAAGCCGCCCCGGCGGGAACGGTAAGCGCCCCGCTCAGCACCGCGCACAGGCACAGGCAGGCGGTCAGCTTTTTCAAAATCGTTCGTTTCATCTATCTGCCTCCTTATGAAAAGGGTATCCGTTTTTGGACTTTATTAGACGGTTTTGGGAAAAACTCCCATTTATTGTAGCAGACAGCGGCCTGTTCGTCAAATCCGGAGGGAAAACTGGCTGAAAAACAGGGAAAAAACCGAAGGGACCTCTTTCACTGGACAAAAAAATGTGGTATCCTATATGCGCTTTATGAACTCTTACGGAGGATTGATTATGAACAACAACGAGATCCTGCTTTTAAAGCTGGGCGAGGTGGTGCTGAAGGGCCTGAACCGCCGTAGCTTTGAGGATAAGCTGGTGAGCAATGTCCGCCGCCGGATGAAGCCCTGCGGCAGTTTCCAGATCTACATTCGCCAGAGCACTATCTATGTGGAGCCTCAGACCGAGGACTGCGACATGGAGGCCGCCTTCAAGGCTGCCCGTCAGGTGTTCGGCATCGTGACGGTGGCCCGCGCCGTCCCTTGCGCCAAGGAGATGGACGCCATTGTGGAGACCGCCAAGACCTATCTGGCGGATGAATTTGCCAAGGCCAGAACCTTCAAGGTGGAGAGCCGCCGGGCAGACAAGCAGTTCCCCATGAACTCCATCCAGATCTCCCAGTATGTAGGCGGCGAGCTGGGGCAGTTCTTCAACGTGAAAGCGGATATGCACCATCCTGATCTTACGGTTTATGTGGAGATCCGGGAGAAGTACGCCTATATCCACACGCCCTCTGTCCCCGGCGCCGGCGGCCTGCCCATCGGCATGGGCGGCCGGGCGGTGAGCCTGCTCTCCGGCGGTCTGGACAGCCCCGTTTCCTCCTATATGATTGCCCGCCGGGGCGTGGAGCTGGAAATGGTGCACTTTGTTTCTCCCCCGTATACCTCCCAGCAGGCGCTGGACAAGGTGCTGGAGCTGGCCCGGCTGCTGACGGTGTACTGCGGCCGGATGATCGTCCACATCATCCCCTTCACGGAAATTCAGGAGGAGATCCGCCGCCAGTGCCCCGAGGAATACTTTACCCTCATCATGCGCCGGTTTATGATGCGGCTGGCAGAGGCCGTGGCCCGGAAGTCCCACGCCTCTGCGCTGGTTACCGGCGAATCTCTGGGTCAGGTGGCCAGCCAGACCATCAAGGCCCTGGGTGTCACGGAGGACGTGACGAAAATGCCCGTTCTGCGGCCCCTCATCGGCACCGACAAGGTGGAGATCATCCGCATGGCCCGGGAGATCGGCACCTACGAGACCTCCATTCTGCCCTATGAGGACTGCTGCACAGTCTTTACCCCCCGCCACCCCGCCACCCGGCCGGTGCTGGAGGACGTGGTGCAGGCCGAGTCCGTTCTGGATATTGACGGCCTGGTGGCCAAGGCTCTGGAAGGCGAGACCTGGGTTCGGGTAAAGCCCTGACCGGATCGGAAAGAAGGCATCTGTTATGTCACATACCGCTGAGATCATTGCCGTCGGTACGGAACTGCTTCTTGGAAATATCACCAACACCAACGCCAGCGAGATCTCACGGGCGCTGTCTGCTGTTGGCGTCAATGTGTTCTGGCATACCGTGGTAGGGGACAACCCGGAACGGCTGCGGGAGGCGCTGGACATCGCCCGGAAGCGAGCGGACGTCATCCTCACCACTGGCGGCCTTGGCCCCACCTATGACGATCTTACCAAGCAGACCGTCTGCGAGACCTTCGGCAAGCCGTTGGTCCTGCGGGAGGATGTGCTGGAGCATATTCGGACTTATTTTGCCCGGAACGTCCACCTGGTCATGCCGGAAAATAACCGCCAGCAGGCAGAGTTTCCCGCCGATTGCGTGATCTTCGACAATCCGGTGGGCACCGCTCCCGGTTGCGCCTTTGAAGCGGAGGGGGTGCACGTGCTGATGCTGCCCGGTCCGCCCTTTGAAATGCGGACCATGCTGCAAAACTGGGCGGTCCCCTATCTGCGGGGACTTTCCAAGGAGGTCATTGTGTCCCATGACATTATGACCTTCGGCCTTGGGGAAAGCCCTATGGAGGATCTGATGCGGGAGCGGATATCCCGGATGGAAAATCCATCCCTCGCCACCTACGCCAAGCCCAGCGAGGTCCGGCTCCGCGCTACCGCCAAGGCGGACAGCGCAGCGGCGGCGGAGGCCATGCTGGTCCCGGTGGTAAAAGCGGTGACGGATTATTTGGGAGACGTGGTGTACGGCGTGGATGTCCCTAATCTGGAAACCGTCTGCATGACACACCTGAAGGAAAAGGGCTGGACCTTCGCCACGGCGGAAAGCTGCACCGGCGGCCAGATAGCCGCCCGGATCACGGCCCTGTCCGGGGCCTCCAGTGTGTATCGGGGCGGCGTGGTGAGCTACTGGACCAGCGTAAAGGCAGAGGTGCTGGGGGTGCCCCAGACGCTTCTGGACCAATACGGCGCCGTGTCGGAGGAATGTGCCCGATCCATGGCGGAAAATGCCCGGCGGATCACCGGAGCTGACATTGGCCTGTCCGTCACCGGCGTGGCCGGTCCGGACCCGGACGAGCGTAACAACCCGGTGGGACTGGTGTATGTGGGTCTGGCGTCCCCCGATGGGACGTGGTGCCGGAAGCTGGAGTTGGGCAAGCGCCGCCGGGATCGCATTCAGGATCTGGCTGCCAACCACGCCTACGATATGCTGCGCCGCTGCCTGACTGGACTGCCGGTGGAGCAAAGCGGCACCGGAAAACACATGGAAAAGCTGTAAAACGCGACGAAAATCGCAAATAACAGCAAAATGACAGCAAAAAGGACACTGGCTTGTTATGCAAGCCAGTGTCCTTTTTATCATTATGATGCTTGCGTTGTTGTCGATCGGATCACTTCAGGACCCGGACGCAGCCCTCGATCAGGCTCATGGTGACGGTATCGCCCACGCTGAAACGCTCCGTCAGCTGGGGGTTGTAGACCTCCACGATGATGGGCTGCTCATTCAGCATGACCTCGTACTCGATCTTGGCGCCGTAATAGGTGGCACGGGAAACGGTACCGGGGAGAGCACCGGCATCCTTGGTAAGCAGGAAGGATTCGGGGCGGACCGTCAGGCAGCAGGCACCGCCCACTTCCACACCCTCCATCTTGCCGGGGGCGGGGATGGAGAAGGTCTTTCCACCAATCTCCACCAGCGCGGCCTCGCCGTCACGGCCCTTGAAGATGCCGTCGATGAAGTTGGCCTTGCCGATGAAGTTTGCCACAAAGCGGCTGGCGGGCTGCTCGTAGATCTCCTGAGGAGTGCCCTGCTGGCAGATAACGCCGTCCTTCATGATGACCACCTTGTCGGAGATGGCCATGGCCTCGGACTGGTCATGGGTGACGTACAGAGAGGTGATCCCCAGCCGCTGCTGGAGGGCGCGGAGCTCATCCCGCATGCTCTCGCGGAGCTTGGCGTCCAGGTTGGACAGGGGTTCGTCAAACAGCAGCACGGAAGGTTCGATGACCACGGCACGGGCCAACGCCACACGCTGCTGCTGGCCGCCGGAGAGCTGGTTGGGGAACCGCTTCTCCATGCCCTTGAGCTGCATCAGCTCCACTACGTCATTGGTGCGGCGGATGATCTCATCCTGAGGGATCTTGGCTACACGCAGACCGTAGGCGATGTTCTCCCAGATGTTCAGGTGGGGGAACAGGGCGTAGGACTGGAACACCATGGAGATGCCCCGCTTGTTGGGGGGGATCTTGGCTACGTCCCGGTCTCCGATGAACACGTTGCCGCTGGTGGGATACTCAAAACCGGAGATCATCCGCAGGGTGGTGGTCTTGCCGCAGCCGGAGGGGCCCAGCAGGGTCACCATCTCGCCGTCCTTGATCTCAAGATTGATATGGTCAACAGCCACGAAGTCCTTGCCGGTATCGGGCTGCTGGAAAATTTTGGTCACGTCCTTCAGGACTACGCCGGAACTCTTCTTGCTGAAGCCCAGCTTCTCGTTCTTCTCTTGGCTCATTTTGATTCCTCCGTTTTCGATTTAGCCTGAGGCACCTTGGAACGGGGCGCCAGCAGAAGGTTGATGACGGTGTTGAACAGGCCGATAAACACCAGCAGAATGCCTACCATCATCGTGACAAAGGCAGCTGCCTGCCCGTATTTCGCCAGGTCAAACAGGGAGTAGATGTTGCTGGTGACCAGCTTCCACCGGGGAGAGACCAGGAAAATGACCGCGCTGACGGCAGTGATGGCCTTGGTGAAGGAGTAGACAATGCCGGAGAAGAAGGCGTTTTTCAGCATGGGCAGCGTAATGCGGCGGAAGGAATAGCCGGTGTCGGCGCCCAGAATGGTAGAGGCCTCTTCAATGGAATTGTCGATCTGCAGCAGGGTGGTGGTGCCGGACTCGATGGCTACCGGCATGTTCCGGAAGGTGAACACGATCACCAGAATCAATCCAGTGCCAGTGAGGGCCAGCGGCTTGGAGTTGAAGCCCAGGATGTAGCTGATGCCCAGCACGGTGCCGGGAACAGCGAACATCAGGACGGAGGCGACCTCGATAAAACGCTTGCCGTAGTAGTTCCGCTTGGCGGTGATATAGGCGATGACCATGCCCAGCAGGCCGCCGATCACGGCGGAGATCAGGCCCAGCGTCATGGAGTTTTTCAGGCTGTCCCAGCCGTACTGGAGCGCCTTGCGGTACTGATCCAGCGTCAGGGAGAAGTCCACGCCCCAGGTGCGGACAAAGGAGGCAAAAATCACCGTGCCGTAGAACAGAATGATGATAGCGGAAACGATTAGGCAGAAAGCAAACAGGGGCCACTTGATGTGGGGTTCCTCAATGAGCTTCCGGGCCTGGGTGGGCTTGCCGGTGACTGTGACAAAGCTCTTTTTGTTGACCCAGTATTTATTGAGAAGATACGCGATGACTGCGGGCAGAAGCAGCAGCAGCGCCAGCACAGAGCCCTTTCGCATATCATAGCTGCCGGTGATAATGTTGTAGACCTCAATGGAGAGGGTGGTGTAGTCGCCGCCGATGGTAGCCGGGTTGGAGAAGTCCTCCAGAGACTGAATGAACACCAGCAGCGCGCCGGAGATGATGCCGGGGAGGGACAGGGGGAAGGTGACGGTCCAGAAGGTCTTCCAGCGGCCTGCGCCCATGTTGCAGGCGGCATCCTCTACAGAGGCGTCGATGGAGGCCAGAATGCCGGAGAGGGTCAGGTAGGCGATGGGGAAGAAGCTCATCACCTGAACCACAATCAGGCTCTTGAGGCCGTATACGCTGCTGCCGGTGATGCCCAACAGGTTTTTAGAGATCAGGCCCTGCTTGCCGAACAGAAAAATGATGGACAGGGACAGCACGAAGGGCGGGGAGAGGATGGGCAGCGTGGCCATGGTCTTGAAAAAGCCCTTGGCCGGTACGTTGACCCGGGTGACGGTATAGGCGAAGATGTAGCCGATAAAGGTGGCGATGAAGGCCACGATCAGGCCTAGCGCCATGGTGCGGCCGAATACCTTGCCGTACCTGGGCGTTTGCAGGATGGTGATGAGATTGGCCAGAGAGAACGCGCCGGTCTCATCCGTAAGGCTGTAGATCAGCGTTTTGGCCAGAGGATAAATGACGAACAGCAGCAAAAGCGCAAAGGAGAGAAGAATGGCGATCAGCAGCAGCGGCTGACGCAGAATCATCTTCGTCTCATTGAGGCGCTTTGTGCGGGTAGTGGCATTTGCCATGAGCGTTCCTCCTGAGTGAGAGTGTCAAAAGCGGCGGGAAAGCTGCGCAAGGGAGTTCCGCCTTCTCTGTCTTGGTATGCGGGCCCCCTCCCCTTGGGGGAGGAGGCCCGTTTGCGGGAAATCAATCAGAAATCTATTGGGATCAGCCCTCGGGCTTGGTGGCGATCTTATTCTCGAACTGCTCGCAGTACTCGCTCTTGACGCTGGCAGCCCAAACGGCGTCATAATCAATCACGGGAACCTCATCCAGCGTCACCAGACCGTCGGCCACAGGAGCGGCGGTGTTGGTGGGAACGCGGAAGGAGTCGTTTTCGGCGTAGCAGCCCTGGCCGGCCTCGGAGGTCATCCAGTCGATGAACTTCTTGGCGTTCTCCTGCTCGTCGGCCTTGCCGCCCTTGATGAGGGCCATGGCGCCCACCTCATAACCGGTGCCGTCGGTGGGGAAGCTCAGCTCAATGTGATAGCCCTCGGGAGTCAGCTGCAGGGCGTCGTGAGAGAAGGTGAGGGCGATGGCGGCCTCACCGATGGCCACGGCATTGGGAGCGGCGGAGCCGGACTTGGTGTACTGACTCATGTTGGTGTTCAGCTTTTCCAGATAGTCCCAGACCTGATCGTCGCCCTTGAGCTGAACCAGCGTGGCCAGAACGGTGTAGGCGGTGCCGGAGGTGGCGGGGTGGGCCATGATGATCTCACCCTTGAACTCGGGCTTCAGCAGGTCTTCCCAGCTGGTGGGGTATTCCAGACCCTTTTCGGCAAACCAGTCGGCGTTGCAGGCGAAAGCGATGCAGCCCACATAGATGGGGTTCCAGGTACCGGTGGGATCCAGATAGGTATCGGGGGTCTTGTCCAGGTTGGGGGACTGATAGGCTTCCAGCAGGCCCTTATCCACAGCGGCGATGTAGTTATCCGTAGAGCCGCCGAACATCAGTGTTGCCTGAGGATTGTCCTTCTCGGCTTCCACACGGGTCAGCATCTCACCGGCGGAGAGGCGGACATAGTTGATCTTGATGCCGGTTTCCTGCTCAAACTTGTTGAAATAGTAGATGACTTCGCTTTCGGGGAATGCGGTGTAAACGGAGAGTTCCTTGCTGCCGGAGGATTCGGCGGGCTGCTCGGTCTTGGAATCGTCAGTCTTGGGAGCCTCGGTCTTGCCGCCGCCGCAGGCGGTGAGGGCCAGCAGGCTGGTGGCAGCCAGCAGAGCGGCGAACAGGCGCTTAGTGGATTTCTTCATAAATCGTTTCTCCTTCTCATCCATTATTTATTTCCATTCCGCACTGCGGAAGAGAAAACACGGCTTTGCGGGAACCTTGGACAGTTCCTCTTTGCGGGAAACAAGCTGCGGACCAACTCATAGCACCAGTTGTCCTGACTTCTATCCGGGCCCGCAATCCATTTCTATGTAGGCGGTTCGCAGTTTAGCATGGACAGGCGGCATCCGGTCAGACGCTGTGTAAACACTTCAACTTATGGCAGTGTAAACAATGAACACATATGCGCAACCGCTTACATTGACAATGTAATACCACATATTTCCAAATGCGTCAATGAAGAATGTACTTTTTCTACATCTGATGCAAAAAGAACCCTGTATGCTTTGTGCAAAATGGACAATACGGCTTGCGGCCGCACGGCTTTTGCTTTTGGCACATACACAAATGACTGCGAATACTGGCGAAAAATATTAGAGGCATCCGCCATGTAAAAGTCCTTTTCAGCTGCGCTTTATGTAACCGCTTACATTATAAATCAAGAGGGCAGCACATAAAAAGCCTCCGCCAAACGGCGGAGGCTTTTGCTTTGTTGAAAACAGGCAACCACGGGCTATGCCCGTGGAATAAAAAAGGCTAAGCCTATGAGAGGGAAAAGATAAACCTCCCATGCTGCAATCGAAGCAGGTTTGCCGACCGCAAGAAAAGTAGCAGAGGAGGAATATCCATGTTTGGAACACAAAAGAAAGAGGAAATAGATAGTCTTGCCCATACACGCTGGAACTGTAAATAACACATAGTCTTTGCACCAAAATATCGGAGACAAGCAATATATGGACAGATTTGGACAGATATCGGGAGCATCCTAAGAAAACTGTGCGAGTATAAGGGGGTAGAAATTATAGAGGCAGAAACTTGCCCAGACCATATCCATATGCTGGTGAGCATCCCATCCAAATACAGTGTATCACAGTTTATGGGATATCTCAAAGGGAAAAGTTCGCTGATGATATTTGACCGACATGCGAATCTGAAGTACAAGTACGGAAACCGGCAATTTTGGTGCAAGGGCTACTACGTGGATACAGTAGGGAGGAACAAGAAAGTAATTGCGGAGTATATCCGAAATCAATTTGCAGAAGACAAAATATCGGATCAGATATCGATCAAGGAATACTTTGACCCGTTTACGGGTGAGCAAGTAACCAAGAGCAAATAAAAACAGCCCCACTTGGTGGGGCTGCTCGGGATCATATGCGGCCGGCAGACCGTTTCACCGCGCCTTAAGGCGTGGCCTGTCTTAAGCCCTTATAGGGCTTGTGCAAGCCACCCGTTTTACGGGTGGTCTTGACTTAGGAAGCTCTTACTTCGCGGCCTTGGCAGCCTTGATAGCCTCGATCAGCATGGGAGTGACCTTGAACAGGTCGCCGCAGATGCCATAGTCAGCGATCTCGAAGATGGGAGCGGTGTCGTTCTTGTTGACGGCGATGATGCACTCGGAATCCTGCATGCCAGCCTTGTGCTGGATGGCGCCGGAGATACCCAGAGCAACGTACACCTTGGGATGCACGGTCTTGCCGGTCTGACCAACCTGATGGTCGGCAGACAGCCAGCCGGAGTCGATGGTGGCACGAGAGCCGCCAACAACGCCGCCCAGGACCTCAGCCAGCTCCTCAGCCAGCTTGATGCCGCCCTCGACATCCTTGCTGATGCCGCGGCCCACAGACACGATGAAGTCGGCACCGATCAGGTCCACCAGCTTCTTAGCGGCCTTCACCACCTCGGTAACGTCGGTGTGGATGTCCTCAGCAGTCAGAGTGAAGTTGGGCTTCACGATCTCCACAGCGTTGGCCTTGGCCTCGTCAAAGGCGTTCTTCTTCATAACGCCGGGACGGACGGTAGCCATGCAGGGACGGAAACGGGGGCAGATGATGGTAGCCATCAGGTGACCGCCGAAAGCAGGACGGGTCATCTTCAGGTTACGGTCCTCCATATCCCACTTCATGGAGTCAACGTCCAGAGTGGAGGACTCACGCAGGAACTGGATGTAGTTGGGCACATCCACGTCCAGGTGGGTGCAGTCAGCGCACAGGCCGGTGTGCAGACGGGCTGCGCAGCGGGGGCCCAGGTCACGGCCGATGTTGGTGGCGCCGATCAGGAAAGCCTCGGGCTTCAGGTCCTCGATCACGTCGCAGATGACCTTGGCATAGCCGTCGGTGGTGTAGGTGGCCAGCAGGGGGCTCTCGCAGACAATGACCTTGTCGGCGCCGTAGCCGCCCAGCTCCTTAGCGGCGGACTCAATGCCCTCGCCGCCCAGCAGCAGACCGCACAGGTTCACGCCCAGCTCGTTGGCCAGGTCGCGGCCCTTGGAGATCAGCTCGAAATCGGTGGGCATCAGCTTGCCCTCGCGCTGCTCGCAGAACACCCATACATCCTTGAAAGCAGCGATATCAGCACTATTGAAATTAGACATGATTTTCTATCCCCTTTCTTAGATGATGTGCTTAGCGGCCAGAATACCGGCCAGCTTCTCGCAGGTAGCCTTATCAGCACCCTCCAGCATCATGCCAGCACCCTTCTGGGGAGGCGTGAAGCTCTTGAAGATGTTGGTGGGAGAGCCCTTCAGGCCGATGGTGGTGGCATCGATCAGGGGATCGTCCTTCAGGTCCTCATAGCCCAGAGTGGTCAGGGGCTTGCCGTAAGCCTCGAACACGCCGCCAACGCTCATGTAACGGGGCTCGTTGAGCTCCTTGATGCAGGTCAGCAGGCAGGGAGTCTGGACCTTGATGGTCATGTAGCCGTCCTCCAGCATACGCTTGACGGTGACCTCGTCACCATTCTTGGTGATCTCGGCAGCGTAAGTGATCTGGGGCAGGTGCAGCTTCTCAGCGATCTGGGGACCGACCTGAGCGGTATCGCCGTCGATAGCCTGACGGCCGCACAGCACGATGTCGTCCTTCTCCACGCCGATCTTGTTGATGGCAGCGGCCAGGATCTGGGAAGTAGCATAGGTATCGGAACCGCCGAACTCACGGGCGGAAACCAGATAAGCCTCGTCAGCGCCCATGGCCAGAGCCTCACGCAGCATACCAGCAGCGGGAGGAGGACCCATGGTAACAACAGTGACCTTGCAGCCGGTGGCATCCTTGATCTTCAGGGCTGCCTCCAGAGCGTTCATATCGTCGGGGTTGGTGATGGTCTGCATGGAAGCGCGGTTCAGAGTACCATCGGGATTGACAGCCACCTTGCCGGAGGTATCGGGTACCTGCTTGACACAAACATAAATCTTCATTTCGACTTCTCCTCCTTACAGGCCCATGTTGGCGGAGATGACGATACGCTGGACCTCGCTGGTGCCCTCGTAGATCTCCGTGATCTTGGCGTCGCGCATCATGCGCTCCATGGGATAATCCTTGGTGTAGCCGTAGCCGCCGAACATCTGCAGCGCCTTGGTGGTGGTCTTCATAGCGTGCTCAGAGCAGAACAGCTTGGCCATGGCAGCCTCCTTGGTGTAGCGCTCACCGGAACCCTTCTTCATGGCGGCCTGGTAGGTCAGCAGACGACCGGCCTCGCAGCCCAGCTCCATGTCAGCGAAGGTGAACTGGGTGTTCTGGAACTTGCTGATGGGCTTGCCGAACTGGACACGGCCCTTGGTGTAAGCCTTGGCCTCTTCCAGAGCGCCCTCGGCAATACCCAGGGACTGAGCGGCAATGCCGATACGACCGCCGTCCAGGGTCTGCATGGCGATGTTGAAGCCCTTGCCCTCGCGGCCCAGCATGTTCTCCTTGGGGACGATCATGTCGGTGAACACGATCTCAGCCGTGGGAGAGCCGTGCAGGCCCATCTTCTCCTCGTGCTTGCCGACGGAGAAGCCGGGGAAGGAGGACTCCACGATGAAGGCGGAGATGCCCTTGGTGCCCTTGGACTTATCGGTCATGGCAAAGACCACGAACACATCGGCCACATAGCCGTTGGTGATGAAGATCTTGGAGCCGTTCATCACATAGTGGTCGCCCTCCAGCTTGGCCTCGGTCTGACCCTTGGAAGCGTCGGAACCGGCGTTGGGCTCAGTCAGAGCGAAGGCGCCGACCTTGTGACCGGTGGACAGCATGGGCAGATACTTGGCCTTCTGCTCCTCGGTGCCGTGAGTCAGGATGGGATCGCAGCACAGGCCGTTGTGGGTAGCCACGATATCGCCGGTGGAGGCGCACTGCTTGGACAGCTCCTCGATGCAGATAGCGCTGGCCAGAGGGTCAGCACCCTGTCCGCCGTACTCCTTGGGGATGCACATGCCCATCACGCCCAGGTCGAACAGCTTTTCGATGTTCTCGCGGGGATAGAGGGTCTTGGCGTCGGTCTCGGCAGCGATGGGCTTCACTTCGTTCTCGGTGAACTCAGCCATCATCTTCCGGATCAACAGATGCTCAGGGCTCAGATTGAAATCCATAATGCTTTCTCCTTTTATGTAAATTTTGGAAAGGCTATATTGATATGTCGCAGGGACAGATATCACAGTTTATCATTTGTTCTGACCGGGCGCTGCCCGGTCAGAACGCTGCTGCCCGCGGGACGGCATGCCCACCGCTGGGCGCGTCAGGGGCAGCGTGTCCGAGGGGGATCAACCCGCCTCAGAATCAGTCCACAATGCCGGCGATGTCCTTAGCAAGCTGCTTCTTACCCTGGATGTTGCCCTGACGGGCGATCATGATGCGCTGGGCCTGGGGAGAACCGGCGCCGTGCATGGACTCGGTGCGGTAGCCGACAGCGGCTGCGCCCAGGCACAGGTTCTCGATGAAGCGCATGATGCGCTGACGGTTCTCGGTGGAAACACCCTCGCGAGCGGCAAAGAACTTGTTGCAGATCTGGCCGATGGTCTCGCCGTTCCGGCCAACAACCATATCGCTGTGGAAGTCCACCTGAGAGGGCATGGTGACCATCAGGCCGCCGGCAATGTCCTCTGCCAGACGCACGATCTCATAGGGGAAGCGGGTGACGTTCTGCTTGCAGACGTTGGCCAGCAGCAGGTCGATTTGGTAGTTGCCCGCCTTGGTCTTAAAGCCCTGAGCGGAGCAGGCGATGCCGCAGCAGAACAGGGTCTCGTTCAGGTGGGTCATCTCGATGAGCTTGTCCTTGACGGCGGAGGCCTTCTCCACGCCGTTGTACTCAGCGGCCAGAGCGGCGGCGCCGATCAGGGTGTCGCCCACGCCCACCTTGCAGCCGCCGTAGGACTGGCGGTGATAACCGGCGAAGCGCTCCACGATCATACCGGCGAACTCATACTCGCCGTTGAGGAAGATGTACTCGTTGGGGATGAACACGTGATCCAGAACCACCAGAGCCTCCTGGCCGCCGAACTTGGCGTTGCCCACGTCGATAGAGGCGTCCTCCTCCATCTTCCGGGTGTCGCAGGACTGACGGCCGTAGATCATGTACATGCCCTCGGCGTCGGTGGGGCAGGCAAAGCTGACAGCCCAATCCTTATCGGCCTCACCCATGGAGATGGTGGGCATGAAGATGTGCCAGTGGGAGTTGATGGAGCCGGTCTGGTGGCACTTGGCACCGCAGACCACGATGCCGTCGGGACGGCGCTCCACCACATGAACGTACATGTCGGGATCAGCCTGCTGGCTGGGGGCCTTGGAGCGGTCGCCCTTGGGGTCGGTCATGGCGCCGTCCACCGTCAGGTCGTTGTCCTGGACGAAGGTCAGGAACTTCTTGAAGTTCTCGTGATAGTGGGTGCCGTACTTCTCGTCGATCTCATAGGTGGTGGAGAAGACGGAGTTAAAGGCGTCCATGCCCACGCAGCGCTGGAAGCAGGAAGCGGTCTTCTGGCCCAGCAGACGCTGCATCTTCACCTTGTTCATCAGGTCCTCAGTGGACTGATGCAGGTGGGTGAAGCGGTTGATGGTGTGACCGGTGAGGCTGGACTTCACGGTCATCAGCTCAGCGTACTGGGGATCCTGAGCCAGAGCGTAGGTCATGGCCACGCAGTTGATGGAGGGGCGGATCATGGGGTGATCCACCCAGTTCTCGATCTTCTCGCCGAACATATAGACGCGGGTGTTCAGCTTCCGCAGGGACTCAATGTATTCTTGGGGGGTCATCAATGCCATTTTTTGTTATCCTCCTAATTAATTTGGGGACTAAGGGGGGATCGCTCCCCCCTTAGAGGGATGTTTAGTCATTAGCCAGACCCATCAGTTCCTCACGGAAGATGCGCTCATCCATGAGCTTCAGGTCATCGGCGATTTTGGGCATGAACTCCATCTGATCCAGAACCTGGGTCTGGAGGTCAATGCCGGGGGCGATCTCCACCAGCGTCACGCCCTCGGGCCGCAGCTCGAACACGGCGCGCTCGGTGATGTACAGAACGGGCTGGTGCACCTTGTTGGCGTAATCGCCGGAGAAGGTGATCTGCTCCACCTTGTTGACGAACTTCTTCTTGGCACCCTCCTGGGTGATGACCAGCTTGCCGTCCTTGCACTCGGTCTTGAGGCCCTTGGCGGTAAAGGTGCCGCAGTAAACGACCTTCTTGGCGTTCTGGGTGATATCGATGAAGCCGCCAGCGCCGGCCAGACGGGTGCCGAACTTGGAGACGTTCAGGTCGCCGTTGGGAGCGGTCTCGGCCAGGCCCAGGAAGGCCACGTCCAGGCCGCCGCCCTGATAGAAGTCGAACTGGACGTTGTGGTCCAGAATGGCCATGGAGTTGGCTGCGCCGCCGAACTGGGTGCCGCCGTAGGGCACACCGGCGATGGAGCCGGCTTCCACAGTCAGAGTCATCTTGTTGGAGATGCCCTCCTCAGCGCAGACGTTGGCGATCTTCTCGGGAGCGCCGGTACCCAGGTTCACGATAGCGTCCTGAGGCAGCTCCATAGCGGCCCGGCGGGCCAGGATCTTCTTGGCGTCCATGGGGATGGGGGGGATATCGTCCACGGGGATGCGGAACTCGCCGGAGAGAGCCCCGTCATAGGCCATGCCCAGGCACTGGTTGTTGTCCTCGGGAGCGCCCACAACGATGGCGTCCACATAGATGCCGGG
>OGGJ01001495.1_pt1 | contig 18980 bp, 20 predicted proteins | sample 1571071 | NCBI WGS metagenome assembly OGGJ01 (sample SAMEA2581954, study PRJEB24529) | metagenome | biome: Human gut stool | place: China | collected 2011
TTTTTAAAATTTCAGGTAAATATTCCATGTTTATTCCTTTTTATATTCTATGAACATAATAACATATTTCATGAACAAATTCAAGTCTTCATGAACAAAACATATCTTTTTATGAACAAAATGCTAATTGTATGAACAATGTGATAAATCGTCAAACATATAATTAATAAGACCAAGTTCCTGTTTAATTTTATAAAAATCTTTTCTAATTTTCCGTTTTAAAGATTTATTTTGTTGTTCATTACCTGTTAAAATAGTGTTCAAAGGGTGTTTTAATGTAATTAATTTTTGAACAATCGGAAGCATATATGGATATTTCTTTTTTAGAATTTTAAAAAGCTGTATTAATTGTTCCAGAGTCAAAATTTGAATTTGTCTTTTCGGAATATTTGCAATCCTTTTTACTTCAAAAATACAAGTTTTATTAATATATCCTTCATTTTGAAAATGTTTTATAATTTGATTCAGGAGAGTCAGGATATTTTTGATCCTGCGTTCGGATATTTGTTTGTGCTGCATACACTTTCTGAAGCGCTCAACATCAGAAACAGTAATATCCTTAAGTACAAAACCTTTAAAATACGGAATAATATGAGCATTGATAAATGTTTTGTAGGCTTTAATAGTATTTTGTTTTATATTCTTGTTTTTACATATATCTAAAAATAAATTACAGGCATCTATTACTGTAATATCTGAATTTTTGCACGGAATATTTTTATCAATAATTTTAAATTTATCTTCAGTTCTTACTGTTTCAACATATTCAAATTTATCTCCACTTGCTTTAATATTCTCTGATTCTAGCAAAAAACTTCCGGCTGTTTCAGCATCAACTTCACAGAACATAGCAATATCCTCAAGAGTAAATGTTTTTAATCTTTTTGCAGCTTTTAATATTTTATTCATTTAAAATCTCCTGTGCTATGTTTTCATCAATTTGAGTTAAACTATTTGCCTGTGCCACTTTTTCAAAAGCATCAATTGTATTTACAATTTGCCTGAAACTTTTGGCTTTGTTGTGTATCAAATGTACCGCATCTTTTGTTATCTCAACTTCTGATATTTCTTCTGTAATTTGCTTAATGTCAGAATATTCAAATTCGGTAAAGTTATAAATTTCTGAAATTCTGTCAAATAAATGTGTATGTTTTTTAAGTTTGTGTTTAGCAAGTTGCATTCCGACTAAAATTATCGGAACACCAGTTTCATCGTGCAAATCGCGCAAGGTTTCTATTGTTCTAAAATCTTTTAGCAGATAATCAATCTCATCTACTATAATTATCTGCGGACTTGATTTTAGGGCATTAACACATTGTCTGAAAATATCCGCAGTATAAAATCTTGGTATTTCATCAAGCTCTTTTGCAATTTCTTCTAGCATCCATTTTGGACTCATGGAATTTGTTGCCCTGATATAGATTGCATCATATTGGATTGATAAATAAAGTGCTGTTTTAGTTTTGCCAAGTCCTGCATTTCCATATACAAGACCAATTTTTGAAATATTATCCGGTTTATTTTTTAAGTTATGAATAAGATTAATAAATCCTTTGACATTTTTCGTTTTAACAAAAATCGGTTTCATATTGCTTATACTCCTTTGATTCTTTATATGCCGTAAGCCAAACTCTGTCATCATTACAAGTGCAACCGTGCTCCATAAGATATTCATATCTTTCTCTGCTAGTTTTGAATAGCGGTTTTACAGCAGGGTTATATTTTTCCTGCTTTTCTTTTTTAATTTCAATTTTAGGAATAATAGGTAGAGGCAAAGGTGCATCTTCTGTCCTATCCATCTCACATTCCAAAATTTCCAAATCCTCAATATTCAAAAACTCTTTACAAGCTTTTATTGTTTTGTTTTTAAGCTGTTTTTGTTTTTTGATTTTCTGTTTGTAGTCTTCAACATCCTTAATTCCGCCAGTGTAATGTGCAAGAGGATGGGTGAGAGTTATCCTATCAGCTCTGCATAGAAACTTACCGGATACTGTATAGACATTGACATAACTTAAATCAAACAGACTATATTTTATTATCACTTTCTGCCTTAAACCATAAAGGGCATCGTTGTAATAGTCAGCTTTTAAAAACCTTATTCCCTGACTTGTGATAGTTTTGATTTCTTGAGCCATCATCAAATCGTCTAACTCTCTAAGGTTTATTTCTTGTCGTTCAATGCTATCGAGCATTTCTTTAATTGTTTTAGATTTATCATTCGGACAAGGCAAAGAGTTTTCATACTCAAGCCAACTGTTTATCATTTGTATCGTCTGCTGAATTGTGGGGGTATATTCCTGATGAATTTCAGAATGGAATTTTTCATTTCGGCGGAGTCTTGCGGGTTTACATTCTATACTTGTTCCAATATAACTTGGAAGCAGTTTTTCAAAACTTTCCTGCATTTCCAAGAAAAATCTTTCAATAACTTTTGCTCTGGCATTATATGGATTTGCAAAAACTGTTGTTATGCCAAGTTTTTCATAAATTCCTTTTAAACCAACTTCATCGAATTTAGCACTGCCTACAAAATATTTACCGCGGAATGCTCTGCCGTTATCTAAGTAAACAAATTTTGGAATTTTACCCAAATTCAATATTGCATTTCTTAAAGCAGACGCTATATTCTGTGTATTCTCTTCAATCATTATTTCATATCCCACTAGTGCGGTTGATTTCCAATCCAAAAATCCTATTAATGTTGCTCTGCAGGGTTTACCTGTAAAAGGATTTATTACTTGGAAGTTTAATCTTTTTCCATCTGCTACTAAGACTTCTCCAACTTCAATTTTTGAAATATCTCTTTTGATATGCGGAATGACATCTTCTTTTAAAGCTTTTTCGCCGTCACGCAAAAGTGTCCATTTGTCAAAATAATTTGCTTTATACCAGTTAGCAAATCTTCTGAAAGTCGGTGCGGCAGGGATATATTCGGCACCCTGAGTTTTTAAAACATATTGTGTTAAAGATATAGCTTTTCCGATGCTGAATTTATTCGGGTGCATAAGCAGTTTCAAAAATATCTGCTTTTCATAATCGGTTAAACAGGTTCTGGAATAATCTTCATAATGATAATTCGGAATCAAGAGTTCATAATTGCTACTGCTTCCTAAAATTCGTTTCCATCTTTGCAAAGTTCCGATTGAGACTTTACCAAGCTTTGCATAAATTTCAGGAAACAAAACTTGCGCATTATATGCACTTAAAAAGTCTGTATCAAATTGAGTTTTATTGTTTTGATTTTTGCGCTGATTTTTCCAAAAATTCAACAAATCCAACCGAGCAAGTGCAATTGTTTTTGCTTTATCTGGTTTGTGAAAATCTATAAGTGTCGGAAGTTGTTTAACTTCATAAGTCGGAACAATTTTTGAATAATACCTTTCCTGAAGTTCCGGCTCAATGCTTGATAACAAAATCTCAAAACTCTTTCCACCTTTGACGGTTATCTCACGAGTAATATATTTATCTTTTGATAACCTAATAGCTCGAGTGCTAACGCCTTTAAGTTCTGCTAATTCTTTAATTGTAATGTATTTTTCTTCGCTCATTGCATTAACATCTATCACTCACAACTCGGAAGATTGGAACTGTTTCCGATTAGTTTTGTATCATTAAGACATAATTTGTATTGGATTATTGCTCCACACTCGTAGCCGTTCATTTCATTCTGCTATCGCAGAATTTACATTCACTTTGCTCCGTGTTACTTCGGCGTTTCGCTTCGCTCCAGCCTACGCAAAATCCAACTTGATGTTTCCGTAAAACGAGTTAAAATGTGTGCACCCCAATGCTTACCCCAACTAATTTTAAGGAGTTTTTATGCGTAAAGAATTAAGAAAACAAATAGAATTACTTGAACAAAAAATGAAAAGAAGTCCAAATAATATGAATAATGGTGGAAGTCATTTTCTGTATCGCAGAGAAAGAATGATAAGGTTCAAAATGCTGCAGAAAAATATGTCGCAGAAAATGCTTGCAAAAAGATTGAACCTAACCGAAAGTTATATCTCAAAACTCATTACAGGCGAACGCTACAACCAAGATTTTGAAAGGTACATTATTCATATTTTAGATGTGAATTATTGTTGTATTTAAATATGAAACATCAGAATTGATTATTAAGGGATATTTACAATTTCTTTTTCATTTAAAAATTTCTAATATAATAAGAATATAAGGTTAGATTATTTAAAAGTTATATAAAAAAGAATAGTAGAAAAAATTTTTCAGAAAATACACAACAATTTCTTTATGATGAAGTCAAAGGAAAATGTCCTTTATGCTTGAATTCTTTAACATATGAAAAAAATAACAAATTATATAAGGATTTTGAAATTGCTCATATTTATCCATTAAATCCAACAAAAGATGAAATTGAGTTATTAAAAGATGAAATCCGACTAGGAAATGTAAACGATTTAACAAATTTAATTGCTTTGTGTCCAAATTGTCACAACCAATATGATAAACCTAGAACTATAGAAGAATATAGAAACTTAGTAAAGATAAAACAAAGATTATTAAAAAATAATGAAATACTAAAATATTATTCTTCTTTTTACATAGAAGAAGAAATTACAAATATCATAGAAAATATTGTAAACTGCGACTTGAATGAAGATAATGAGGAATTAAGTTTTAAATTAATGACTGTTGATGATAAAACAAATAATTCTTGCCCATTATCTCTAAAAAAACATATAAAAAGAAATGTTGCTGAATATTTCAATTATATTAGAAGTTTATTTACAGAGATAGATAAAAATATCCCCGGTAAATTTGATGCAATTGCCTCTCAAATAAAAAGTTTTTATAAAAAATGTCAAATGACAAATTCAAACCAAGAATGGATCTATTATCAATTGGTTGATTGGTTATGCAGTAAAACACAAACAACCAATAAAATTTCAGCAGAAATTATTATTGCATTTTTTATACAGGATTGTGAGGTTTTTTCATGATACTACCAAACAAATTAATTTCATTAAGTAATTCCATTGCCTATAAATCTACATTTATACTTGATGAAATAAAAAATAAATTATATAACCCCGCAGAATTGTATGCTTTTTTATCAGAAAAGTTTGAAGACATAAATGAATATATTATAGCATTAGATTTGCTTTGCTTAATGGGGTATGTTAATTTAGATATGCAATCTGGAGTTTTGGAATATGTTAAAGAAAATAATATGTGATAAATTTATAGAAAACGAAATTGTCTTTCATAATGGTTTAAATGTAGTACTTGGCGATGATATAGCATCAAATTCCATTGGGAAAACAACTCTCTTAATGATTATCGATTTTATTTTTGGCGGAAATGATTATATAAACAAAAATAAAGATGTAATAGAAAATTTGGGACATCACACATTTAATTTTATCTTCCAATTTGGAGATGAATTATTATACTTTTCTCGAAACACTGAAAATCCGAAAGAAATTACTATGTGTGATAAATATTTTAATCTAATTAAAAAAATATCAATAACGGAATATACTAATAGATTAAAGCAATATTATAAATGCGAAATTGATGATTTTTCATTCCGAGACATAATAGGAAGGTTTTTTCGCATTTATGGAAAAGAAAATTTGAATGAGAAAAAGCCTATCCAATATTATGAAAAAGAAACTTTTTCTGAATCTATTATTAATTTAATAAAATTATTCAAATTATACCCTACTATAAAAAATTTAGAAGAACAAATTAATGATATAAAAAATAAGAAAAAATTTATAGAAGAAGCTGTAAAAAGAAATTTTGTTCCTAATGTTACAAAAAGTATTTTTAATACTAATAAAGATAAAATTGATAAATTAAATAGTGAGTTATCGGACTTAAAAAAATCAATAATTTCATCTAGTGTAAGTATTGAAAATATTATTACACAAGAGGTAATTATATTAAAACAACAAAAAAATAATTTATTAAATCAAAAAAATGTTTTAATCTCAAGAGAAAATAGAATAAAGAAAAATTTAGATAATAATAAAAATAATGTATCTCCTGAAATAGAAAAATTTGCACAATATTACCCTAATATTGATATAGAAAAAATAAAGGAAGTTCAATCTTTTCACAATAATCTTGTATCTGTTTTAAACAAAGAAATGCAAAGAAATTGCAGCTAGGGTTGCTGTTATAGAAGAAAATATTAAACAACTGGACAAGAAAATACTAGAAAAATTAAATGTTAAAGATGCTCCTAAAATAGCAATAGACAGAATTATTGAACTATCAAATGCTATAAAACAACTAGAAACAGAAAATGGATATTATACTAATTTAGAAGAATTAAAAAGTAATGAAAAATCTTTAAAGGCACAGTTAACTAATGATAAAATTGATATTTTAAAAAATATTTCAAATTGTATAAATGAAAAAATGGAAAATACAAATAGTATTATTTATAATAATACTCGTAGAGCTCCTGTTATTAATCTGGAAGAAAATAGATATCAATTTAAAACAGAAGGTGACACAGGAACCGGTACGGCATATGCAAGTTTAATCAATTTTGATTTAGCAATATTAAATTTAACTTGTTTACCAGCACTTGCACATGATTTAGTCTTGTTGAAAAACATTGAAAATAGTGCATTGGGAGCTATTATCAAATTATATTCAGAGTCTCAAAAACAAATATTTATTGCTTTAGATAAACTCAATTCTTATGATGATGTTACCCAAAAAATAGTGGATAAATATAAAGTAATACAATTAGAAAAAAACAAAACTTTATTTATAAAAAACTGGAAATCGAATAGTTTATAATTATTATTAGTTTATTTATACAATCTTGCGTTTTTATTAATCTCATTGATCAAATAAATAATATTATCTGCATCTTTTGGAGCAAAAACTCCGTCTAAGCCTTCGGTATTGATGAAAGTAAAAGGTTGTTCAAACAATTTTCCAGTATCCATTGTTCCATTACATTTAATATAATCAATGATAGCTTCAACAAATCTGATTTGATTAGAATTAAATTTGTTATTGTCCAAATATTCGCTAAACACTTTCTCTATTTCCGTTCTTTCAACACCAATAATTGAACGAATAAATTCGCCTAAGCCCTTGCCTTCTTGAATTGTTTGCAATTGTTCACGAGAACCTATGTCAGAATTTTCAAACAATATTTTTTCTAATTGTTCAATATCAAGTTCCGTCAAAGGCTTATTAAATTTAAGTTTATTTATGCAGATATCATTAACATGCGCTTGTAAAAATGCTTCAACTTTCTTTTTATATTGCGCTATATCAACACCACTAACAGTTTTAATGCTGGCAGTTCCAGGTATTGGTTCAAGTTCATCTTCAAAGTCGCTATAAATAATATCTTTTTGTGCATAATCTATAAGATTTACAAGATCCCTTAATTTTATGCGGACTTCTTCAAGAGTAGATATTGTAACATTTGCCCAAAATTCATCAGTCAAAATGCTTTGTATTAATTCTAAATTATGTTTAACTAGCGGAATTGATGATTTTTCTTCTAATCTAAAAGCAATTTCTTTGATATTCTTTTGATATTTTTCAAATTTAACCATATCACGTGCATAGTATGATAGTTGCGTATTTAATATCATCAAGTCAAAGCGTTTTGCATACTCATCTTCTTCCGGTAAAGTAGTTGGCAAATGTGAAACTCTATCTTTTATTGTAATAAAATCCATATCGTCAAGATTATTCCATTTTTCACGGTCAGAAAACTCATCAACTGCTCGCAAATGCCGTCTTACAATAAAGTTATCTCTGTTCATTGTTTTAACGGTATTATGCAAATCATCTTTTATCTTGTTTGATAAAAGTTTTAACACTTCATCATCATCTTTAATTTTTTCAGCAAGTTCCAGTTTTTTAAGGAAGATTTTCTGGCCTAAAGACATTTGGTTTGAAGATTTTGCACCTTCGGGATTAATTGAAAAATATTCAAAGTTTCCGCAAGTATCAAAAATAAAGAACTTCTTTTTATCATCTTTCGGTCCGAATAATTCAGGACAAAGTCTTGTTCCTCTACCTATCATTTGGTGGAATTTGGTGCGCGAACGAACAACTTTAAAGAATACCAAGTTCACAATTTCTGGAACATCAATACCGGTATCAAGTTTATCGACAGAAATTGCAATAACAGGATCTTCTTCTTTTGTTGAGAATTTATCAATCAAATTTTGAGAATATTGTGTTTTATGTGTAATTACTCGGGCAAATTTTCCGTTGTATTCTTTATAATTTGCATCAAATCTTTCAGCTATAAATTGTGCGTGATTTTCATTTGCTGCAAAAATAATGGTTTTGCCAAGTTTATCGCCACCATTAACTTTTATACCGTTTTCCATTAAACACTCAAGTATTCTATCTACGGTATCTGTGTTAAATAACCACTTGTTTAATTGTGCTGCATCAATTTCTTCCGGCAAAGTTTCTGTTTCTTCGTCATAAAACTTTGTTTCGTACTCTTCTTTTTCTTCTGCTGAAAGTTCATCATACTTGATGCCTTCTCTTAAAAATTTAGTAGCACAATCAAACTGTTCATAAGGTACTAAATATCCTTGTTCTACTGCTTCATCGTAATCATAATAATCAGTTGGTACACCGTCTTCAAGTTCAAAGACTTTATAAGTGTTTTTATCGACTTCATCTCTCGGTGTTGCAGTTAAACCAAGCAACAAGCCATCAAAATAATTAAATATTTCTCCGAATTTTTTGTAAATACTTCTGTGTGCTTCATCTATTATAATTAGGTCAAAATGACCGACGGAAAACAATTTTTCATTTGCTTTTTTAGCATCAATCAGGTTCATCATAGTATGATAAGTTGAAACAACAACTCTGTTTTCAGCACCATCAACTCCAACTTTAGTAATATCTACAGGGTTCAAATCCGGCAGGTATTTTGCAAATGCTCTTTGTGCTTGCGTAACAAGTGGTGTTCTATCTGCTAAAAACAAAACTCTTTTTACCCAGTTGTAACGAGTTAAAATATCCACAATAGATATCGCTACACGAGTTTTACCTGTTCCTGTTGCCATAACGAGCAATGATTTTCTGCTCTTTTTAGCATAATTTTCACAAACACTTTTAATAACTCTTTCTTGATAAGGTCTGCCGGAAATGTCTTTATTGATATCTATATCGACTAAGTCTTTTCTAATGGTTCTGCGAGTAATTAGCTTTTCTAAATCTTCTTTTGAATAAAATCCTGCAATTTCTCTTGGCGGATAATTCAAATCATCCCAGATAAAATGTTCATACCCGTTTGTGTAGAAGATTATGGGTCTTTGTCCGAATTTCTTCTCCAAGCAATTTGCATAAAGTTCAGCTTGTTCTCTACCGATTTTTGCATCTTTCATCGTGCGTTTAGCTTCAACTAAACCAAGCGGTTTGCCGTCATCACCCCAAAGAACATAATCAACATACCCTAGCCCTGTCGGATTTGGCATACCTTCTACTTCATATTCTGTTGCATTAGGTGCTGAAACATCCCAACCGACTTCCTTTAACAAAACATCAATAAAGTATTTACGTGTTTGAGCTTCGTTGTAATCATAATCAAGCGGTTTGGCTTTATTTTGAGCTTTAATTTGTTTGATTTGTTCAAGAAGTTCGGCATTTTCTTTTTCTAAATCTTCACGGGTTATATTGATAGCATTTTGTTCTTCAATAATCTTTTTTAGGCGTTCAATTTCTTCTTGTTCTTTTGTTTTTGTCGGAACTTTTGAAATATCAAACTTTAGACCATGAACAGGTTCATCGTTAGAATATGTAAGATACAACCAATAAAGAAAGTGAAAAAGCTCAAAAACGGTTTGCAGGGCGTCTTTATCACTAATTCTTTGCGGATTATGCGCTGCTGTATTTCCGTTAATCCTAATTAAATTTACCTTTTGGAACAAAGGCGGAACAATAACATTTTTAAATGACTGATTATGGATTAATGAATTGAGTGTGCAATCATAAGGTTCAATTAAATCGATATCATTTTTATACATCCACTTAACTGCAGATTCTAAAGCATTACGGCATAAAATACATGTATAAACCGGCTTTGAATACACACACTCTTCTGCTTCGCTTGCCAGCTTGTATATGTCTAACCATTCAGTTTTTAGGAATTCAAAATTACTCATAAACACCTGTTTGCCGAAATTATTATATCATAAATTTCTTGTTTTTATTCTTTTACCATTATTCCTGATTGCTTATAAATTAAATTTGCAAAGAATACTTTTAGGAAATCTCTGTTATAAATATTTTGTTTAACATAATTATTCAAATATTCAATTATTTCCGGAGCTTTTTTAGAATAATCAATAAATTTTTGTATTTGTTCAGCGCCTTCTTTTTCATCTTTTGGTTTCCATTTGTAATGAACAAAATAGTTTCGGGTGTCAAATAAAATTTTTAAGTCATTTTTTATATCTTTATCTATTTCAGGTAAATTAAAAAGTGGTAGGAGAATATCAAGTCTTGCATCATTAGTAAACATTTTAATCAATTTTTCAGTGGCATTATCATCTAAATTTTTTGTTACTGCTAAACAATTTATTAAATCGTTAAACCAATGTTCTATATATGTTGCATATAAAACAAGACTTAAAAAATATTCTTCCTCTTCATAATATTTTTTCGCTTCATTCATGAGAGTAGCAAAAAAATTAAACCTGATTTTTTCTTTAGGGAATTTTTTTCCATAGACCATTTCATCAATAACTCTATTGACATCAAAATCACATAAACTGGTAAGCGGATATTTCTGACATTCTTCTGATTCAGGCACCATATAATACCATGAGCTATAAACAACACCAGCTAATTTCTCTTTATATTTATTGGGTTCTGTTTTATAAGCTTCTTTCCATTCGTTTAGTATTTCATCAGAACTTTTCTCTGGTAATTTTGGCATATTAAAATCAGTTGCCTTTCTTCTTATTCCCTGTTGATGGACTTTGTGGTGGAGTTGGAGGCGGAGTGTTAGTTCCACATTTTTCTGTTATCCACTGCCTATTGTCATTAGCAACCCTTATACGTACCTGACTTTTCTTATTATTGGAATTATTATTCCCTGAGTTTGAATTTTGGTTAGTCGTCATGATTTTCCTCCTTATCATATCTATCTATCAATTCTGTAGGCTGAATAGCGAAAAATTCTATTGTTATATCGTCGGGTTTTCTTGTAATATACAAGCCCGGAAGCCTTTTCAACTCTTCGTCATCTTCATCGTATACTATTACATCTTTTAAAAATAATTCATTTTCTTTAAATGTGTCTGAATATTTATATACCCATCCCTCATATCTTAATTTTTGTTTATTATCTGAAATAGAAACCCATCTCATATTCACATCATTGCTATTAAAAATAGTATTCCAAACATCACTCTCGCAAACTTTGAACGGATATAAAAATTTTAAAATATGTATAAAATCGATTTTTAAATATGGGATTTTCAGATACTGACATTTTTGTCTTTTAAAAGGACAATATATCTGCCAATGTTCTTTCTTATAAAATTTCTTATAGAAGTCTTTGTTAAAAATATTTTCAAATACATGTTGATTTTTGAGCCAGGCATATATAATAGCCCAAGTAGTAGCGCATATTGATGCATAAAATATTTCATATACTTGCAGTTCATCAATTTTGGTTGCGAATGTTATATATTTTAGAAAAACTACATCTTCTAATGTTTTACCTTGAAAAATTGTAATGTACATTCCATATACGAAATATGAAAGAACTCCAAAAACAAAAGATCTTATAAGAAAATAATTAAATTCTCTCTTCGGATGAAATGTAATTTTTTCATGAACAAGGCAATATATAATACCAGGGAAGAATAAGAGTAATATTTTTATGGTGGTTATAGATAAAATGTCCATTATATTTCTCCTTTGAATGCTCGTTGGGATAGGGAGTTGAAGAGGTTGTTCATTTGCTCTATGACAAGCTCATTCTTCTGTTTCTGTGCTTCAACTTTTTCTACTATTTTTGCAAACTTATTTTGCTCTTCTATTGCAACATCAAGCACAGATAACTTCAAAAATTTTTCTTTTGAAATGTTCTTCATACTCCCACTCGTGCCAGTTGCTATTTTTTGAATTTCTATTTTTGTTGAGGGCTGAATAAGTAACTGCCACAAGAATATCGGATTAACCTTATCTGTTATATTTGCTTTCCATAACCTGTCTGGTAAATATATGTTGTCATCTACATCCCAAACATAACCAACTGTTCCAACAAGAGCTGGTGTATTCATCCTGCTTATAATTACATCTCCGATTCTTACTTTGTGTTCTTCTTGTGGAATGTAATCAAGCGGATAATTCTTGTACTGATTTTTGTCAAATCTATCCCATGTTACACTACTTGTATTTAATACTTTGTTTTCACATTCTTCTTCTCCTGCAAGACTTTTACCCGCAGACAAGGTTGTTATGTACTGGGATAAAGTTGTTTTATTGCTTATATTCCCGAACATGGTGATGAAGGTGGACTTGAGGAACTCATCCAGCTTATCATTCGCCAGTTTCTTCTTCGCCCGAATCTCATCTGCCTTGTCTAAAATCTCAACGATTTTCTGTTGCTGTTCAATGGTTGGATACTTAATAATCTTTTCCTTCAACAGCTTGTAGTGTCGTGAATACCCCAAATTATCTATGGGGATATATTGAAGGTAATAATACAAATATTTTGGCAGAATCTCGTCAATTGTTTGTAATATTTTTACACCGTCAGCACCTAAGACAAAATCAAAATCAATATATTTAAGGCATCTAGTATGGTCTCCAAATATTACAACTGGTTTACTTAGCTTAAAAACATCTTTGTCGTTATCCCAGTATCCACTTATGAACTCTGCATTTTGCGATATTATTGGATATTTTCCACTTTCCTTAAAGTCAAATTGTTGTATCTTATTTGTATAAGTTACTTTAGTTAAGCACTTCTCAAACTCTTTATGTTGCCATGTACCCATTACAGCATCCCCTCAAGTTCTTCAAGAGAAGTTTGTACTTCGGATTCAAGAGCTTTAATATCAGCAAGAATCTTACTTGGAGCTTCATACTGTACTTCTTCGTATTCAACTTCCTTGTATTTGTTGATAGAGAGGTCATAACCGTTTTGTCTTATATCATCAGCATCTACAAAGAAATGTTTTGCTTTTCTATCGGTGTTATCTTCGTTATGTCTATTTTTAAATGAAGCAATAATATCCGGAATGTCATTTTCTTCTATCGGTGTACGGTTATCGTTCAAGGTGAAGCCGTCATTTTGCATATCGTAGAACCAAACTTTATCCGTACCGCCGGAATTAGTCTTTGTAAAAATCAAAATAGCTGTTGAAACCCCTGCATAAGGCTTGAATACACCACTTGGCATAGAAATAACAGCTTCCAGTTTTTGATTATCAATAAGTTTTTGTCTTATGGTTGTATGCGCGTTTGATGTTCCGAATAAAACTCCGTCAGGAACAATAACGCAAGCTCTTCCACCCGTCTTTAATATTCTAATCATCAATGCAAGAAACAAAAGTTCTGTCTTAGTTGTAGAAACCTCGCTTGCCAAGTTTTTAGCAATAGTATCTTTATTCAATGAACCCTTAAATGGAGGGTTTGCAATTACACAGGTACAAAATTCTTTTAATCCGGAAGCATCTTCTGACAGTGAATCTTGATAATCAATGTTAGGGTTCTGGTGTCCATGAGACATCATATTCATAGAAGCGATACGAAGCATTGAATAGTCAAAATCAAAGCCATAAAACATATCGTTATTAAAGTGCTGAAGTTTTGCAGTATTCATAAACATTTCAGGATATTTTTCTTTCAGATACATAATTGCACAAATCAAAAAACCTGCAGTACCGCAAGATGGGTCGCAAACGATATCATTAGGTTGAATGTCAGCAAGTTCCACCATCATTTTACCAATATGTCTTGGTGTCCTGAATTGTCCATTTACACCTGCTTGAGCAATTTTAGATAAAAGATATTCATACAAATCGCCTTTAGTATCCAAATCCTGCATTTCAAGTTTATCAATCATATCAACCGCAGTAGCTAAAAGTGCCGGAGACGGAATCATAAAAACAGCATCTTTCATATACTTGGCAAAATTTTCGCCACCCATATTTTTAATAAACGGAAATACATCTTCTTGAACAACTTTATACATCTCACTCGGTGCAAAATCTTTAAACTTTGACCAACGCATATTTTGTTGTTTTGGAGTTTCGTCAAAAACAGGGTTTTCAATCGGTCTATTAAGACGATTAGCTTTTCTTTCTTCACGGGTATGTTTTTCGTCCAACTCCTTTATGAAGAACAAATATGAAATCTGTTCGATAACCGTTAGCGGGTTTGAAATACCATTTGACCAAAATGTTTCCCAAAGTTTATCAATTTGTGATTTTTGCTCTAATATTGTCGCCATTCTCTTACTCCTTGTACACCATATTATACCAAAAATATCAATCTTAGTCTTTTATTCCAAGCTCCTTTTTTATATGAGAATAAAACTCTAATATTCGTTGATTGTTTTGTATATGAACTTCTATTATATTGTTCGCAGATTTTTCTAAATTTTCTTGTAAATCTTCGTATAAATCATAAAATGTCTCCATTGTGCTTTGCTTACCAAAAATGCTTTCGATTTGAATTTCGTTCCATAAGTCTTTTGTACCTTTTGACATAATTGTATTTTTCTTTGTTCTTATATCTTTTTCAAAACGCATAGAAAAATCATACATTTTTTGATATAAACTCTCCCTTTTCCGCTTTATATAAGTTTTTTCTTCTCTGTTTGATTTTATTAAATCTACTATTAATGTAAAACCACCTGTCAAAATTGCACCTAGTATAATTCCAAATATTTGTGATGTAAAAAATTCTTTTAATATAATCAGCATTTTTATCTCCTTTATTGTATCTATCCTATCATACAAAAATAATATAATGCGTATATGTCATAAATGGACATATTGACTTTTCTGCACTTGCAAGTGATGAATACGACACGTTAAAGGAGGTTGTATGGAAAAAGTCGGATTGAATATCACTCCAAAAGAGTTCAAGCAATTAAGCAAGTGGTCGGAGAATATTTATAACACGGCTGTAATTATTGATTATTTTGTTGCTAATCAATTGGAGATTGAAGAATGCTACAATCTTGCGTCGGTAATCAAGTTCCTGCGAAATGATGCAGATGTGCTAAACGCATTCTTTATTGACCACGAAAAAGAAGTTGATTTTTAAGATACGTTCAAGAGCCGTTTAATAGCTGTTCAAAAGGTGTTTACAAAATAAATATGTCTGAATGATACAAAAATCAGGTATTATACTTGAGATTTTCTACAAAGTAATCGATTGATATGTATGACAAAAAGGAGCACAATATGGTTGAAAAAGATTACAAACTTTATGGCACAAAGATTTTAAACTTAAAAACTCACGAAATTGGTTTACTAATTTGCTTATGGGAAAACAAATATGCTGATAAAACAGTCGATTTTGCAACTTGCGTTGATAAAACCGGAAAACGATACAACATTGAACTCGATAATATAAGAGGGTTTGAAGATGATTTTTAAAAATAAATTGACAAAAGAAACATTAGACATTCCGTATTCTGAATTTAGAAAAAAGTTTGCAAAAGAAATTCAGCAGTTTTCGGTAGGGCGCCGTGTGAGCGTAAGCGAACCCAGCCCGTAAGGTGCCGGTCGGACGTTACTCCGCCGGCACCCCGAATAATCCAAGACGGATGCGCTTGAAAGTTACCGCAAAACACAATTAAATAAATACTCTTGGAATTTCAAAGACGACAATTCTTTGGAGTTTAATTTTTATTTTGAACTACAATGGAATTTCAATCATTTTGGAATGTCTAACTGGTATATAGAACGAATTTAATTTTTGAACATTAATAAAACACCTTTTAAACGGCATTTAAACACCGCTTGATTTTTGCCAAAACTTTCAAAAACTTCCGACTAAAATGTCAAACTCGCGTTACTTTATCTCAAAATCCCTGATACAGAACATTTATAGTACTATTGATTCATTAATAACCACACGGAATTACGCATTAAAAAAGAGGGTTTGGAAACCCTCTTTTTTATTAGCAAGGGAGAGACTCGAACTCTCGACCTCTCGGGTATGAGCCGAACGCTCTAGCCAGCTGAGCTACCTTGCCATACCTAACGATTTTCGCAACTGCTAAACCGTATGTGACTATTCTTACACGAAAATATTTTTTTTTCAAGTAAAAATTTTAATAAGATTTTTTTAGAAAAAATTATAAATTACCCTTGCAATATTACAAATTTTGTTATAAGATTATCTGGCGGTACAAATAACTGGGGTTGAATAAATGTTAGTTTCCGGAATTGGATATTTCGATGCGAATTCTAATAATTTATATGGGGTAGAGAATAATAGTAACAAATCACAATCTAGATCTTCTGCCAGTCCAAATGAATTTTTTGGAAACTACAAAGAAGCTTTACCTGCTAAACCTCAAGATAATCTTCTAAAAAAGATTTCTAAAACTGTTAAATCTTTCATGATGCCAAAACCAGATACAACCAAGTGCAAAAAACACATTGACGTTGTTTCTTAATTATTTTATTTTGGATTTATTATTTAATAATACATAAACTTATTCTTGTTCTTGGAATAAGTATTTAACTAGTCTTGAAGACACCGCAGGGATAATAGAGATTACCATCAAAACAGGAACTATACTTGTTGCTTGTGCTACATAACCGACAATTGACATTACAATTGCAACTACCCCCCAAGAAAATCCGTTTATAAAACCTCCAATAATACTTTTATATTGCGGTAAAACCTTCTGAGCCATGCTCATCGTGACAGGAGTCGCAAACATAGTAACAAAACCTATAACCGCAAAAATTACAAACGATACAGCAGGAAAAGTTTTATACGTCAACATAAACAATAACATCAATGGACAAGTTGTAATCATTGAAAAATAAAATACATTCGCTGTGCCAATTTTGCGTTCAAATTTCGGGCTCAATAAAGATGCAATTCCACCTAAAAATAAAAATGCAAACAATGCGGCACCTATTTGAAATTTTGAATACCCTTCTGCCTTCCACAAAAATGGTAACAAAATTGAACAAGAAGTGGTCATTAAAGACTTCAAAATAGCAATTATATTTAAAATATTAAGTTTTTGGTTTGTCAAAATATCAGTAAAGGCTTGTTTTAAATTTATATCAACTTTATTAGATTTTTCATCAGAAAATTTTGGAACCAAAGCAAACATCAAACATGCCCAAACTACACCTAAAACAGCAAGAATATGCATTTTATCCAATCCAAAATATTGTGCAGTGAACGCAGACAACAATGGTCCTAATGAAAAACCAAGAGTTCCCATCGCAATAAATATTCCCATATTTTTTGCAGAATTAGATGTTGTAAATTTCGAAACCAACCCTAATGATTGAGGATGATAAAGACTTGAACCCAAACTACCCAAAATAATAAACAAAATAAGCAACGGAATACTTTTCATGCCTGGAGCAAAAGAAATAAATACAGCAGTTGAAATTAATCCCCAAAATATCATTGCTCTTTTTCGCATTTTATCCGCAAAAAAGCCAAAATATGGTTGCAATAAGGATGAAAAAATATGAGAACAACTCAAGATAATCGTTGCAACTGGCATAGAAATCTTAACCTGTTCTGCTATAAATGGCATAATCGGATTTAAAAACCCAGTAAAAATATCATTTATAAAATGAGCTCCACAAAGCCATATTTGGGGCTTACGTTCTTTTTTATCGTAAATCATAATTCTTTCCTATCTAAATTACATTGAAAGCACTTTCAACGCTTCTCTCAAAATATCTTCTGCAGTCGCATCCGCTGAAACAGTTTTTAAAGAAGCAGAGATTGCATTATTTACCTCATCTTTTTCATAACCTAAGGATAATAATACCATTTGAGCATCCTCTGAATTTTGAGATTTTACTGCTCCCACGACTCCTTTATTTTTAGAAGGTGCAATGTTACTGTAAGAGTTCAATTTGTCTTTCAATTCTAAAATTATTTTCTGAGCCAATTTCGGACCAACACCCTTAGCACGAGTCAATTCTTTATAATCCCCATCTAGCACAAAACCTACCAAATCAGAAACCTCAAAAGAATTTAATAGGGTCAAAGCCATCTTAGAACCAACCCCAGAAACCGAAGTTAGAACATTAAAAATATCTCTATCTTCACGTTTTAAAAATCCACAAAGGCTCATTTTATCCTCTCTATGAATTAAAACCGCAAACATTTTTAATTCGGAATTTTCTTCTGGGAGTTTTGCAAAATCTCTGTCCATAACTTCAAATAAATATCCAACACCTCCACCTGTTTGGACTGTCACAAAATTTCCTTTTGAGTTAGACATTTTATATGTAAAAATTCCGTTTATATAATCGTACATAAATTAATTCCTTAAAGAAGCTTTTATTTCTTCAATACTAATTTTTAAATCTTCATCTGTTTTAAGTTTATCCGCAACTAAATCACAAGAATACATAATTGTTGTATGTTTTTTAGAAAAGAATTCACCAATTGCTTCATAGCTCATTTGCAAAACTTCTCTTGCCAAATATACCGCAACATGTCTTGCATGTGCTATTTTTTGCTGACGAGCAGTACTTTTCAAATCTTTTACTGTTAAATCAAAATAATCCGCAACTTTTTGAGCAATTGTAGAAACAGTTATTTCCTTTTTCTTTGCTTCGCAATTTAAAACTCGTTTTGCCAAATCTAAAGTCAAACCAGTTCCAGAGAATTCAGCATAGGCACTAATTTTATTAAATGCACCTTTCAATTCTCTGACATTATTAACAAAGTTTTCTGCAACATATTCAAAAACATCATCATCTGCTTCAACTTCTAACTCTTGAGCATACGCTTTTACAATTTCAAATCTTGTTTCATAA
>OGGJ01001497.1_pt1 | contig 18958 bp, 20 predicted proteins | sample 1571071 | NCBI WGS metagenome assembly OGGJ01 (sample SAMEA2581954, study PRJEB24529) | metagenome | biome: Human gut stool | place: China | collected 2011
ACACGCCACCCCAGCCCCTAACCGCGCACACAGCGGCTCACACGCCGAAACACGGGGCGTTTTCACCGCCTGAGACATCGGCAGGGTCGATAGGGTCAACAGCTTGGGTACCCTGTGCATCGTCACTTTCGGCACGGCGCAGCTCGATGAGCCGCTTGCCGTTGCTGCGGCGCACCACGGCGGAAATGCCGATTTTGCTTAGTGCGGCAACGCTTTGCAGGATCAGACGGGATACCTTCTTCGGCGTGATGCCCTCGCTGCCCGCAGGGTCGATCTGCGCGGACAGCTCCGTGGGAGTGCCGATAAATTCCGTGCGGTCACGCATCAGCTCAGAGAGAAGAATGACGATCCGGCCGCCCAGCAGCTCCGGCTGCGTCCGGCTGTCCGACACCAGCTCCCACACATTTTCCGCGTTGCGCTCCAGCGTCAGCTCCCGGTACTCGATATCGCGCCCGATGCAGGAGAGTGTTGCCTTGCCGCTGCCGCGCTTGTCCTCCACCAGCGTGAAGCTGGAATCCACCGCGCCGCTGATGGCCGTTGTGCCGGAGATGCGGCTGAACACATCGTCGGCAAGCTCCTTTCGCAGATGATGGATCAGCAGAATGGCGATGCCGTGGGTGTCCGCAATGTGCTTCAGCACGGAGAGGTCACGGTAGTCATTTGCGTAGGTGTTGTCATAACCGGCGCCGCGGATCATTTGCAGTGTGTCGATGATGACCAGCACCGTGTCGGGGTGCTCAACGAGGAATGCACAGAGCTGTTCCTCCAGACCCTTACCAAGGGTATCGCTGTTGGTGGAGAAGTGGACGTTGGCGGGGGCATCCTCCGTGATCTCGAACAGGCGGTTCTGGATGCGGAGGGTGGAGTCCTCCAGGCAGAGGTAGAGCGTGGTACCCTGCTTCACGCCCATGCCCCAAACGGATTCGCCCTTCGCCACCGTGACGGCCAGCCACAGCGCCAGCCATGACTTTCCCACCTTGGGAGAGCCCGCAAGGATGTGCAGACCTTGAGAGATCAGCGTATCCACCACGAAGTTCAGCGGTGTGAGCGGCTGACTCATCAGCGTTTCTCCGTCGATGGTCAGCAATCGGTTTTCTTTTTTCAATTTCGGATCCTCCTTAAAAATATTGCTCCCATCGGAACGATGAGAGCGAAAAAAGCAGAGGGGCGTTACCACGGGACGGCGCGTGGTTTCTTCCCTCTGCTTGTATTGTGGAGGAATTTATGCTATGCTGAGAAAAAGCATGGACAGATTAAAATTCATGTAGGACAGATTTTACCAGGAGGGGCACACATGGAGGGCAGCATCGTTTTCTACACCTATGGCAGCACCTTGGAACTGAACGGTCAGCAGTTCACCGTCGGTATGCTGACCGCCGGTCTGCTGAATCTGTCGCCGGACGAATATCGACCCATGAGCAAACGCATGAAGCAGGTCACCAGCCTTGCGGAAGAATATGAGCAGAGCGGGAGCATAGAGCTTTGGTGGAAGCTGAACGAGGAGCTGGCAGCACTCTGTGGGGTACTGCGCCGCTACGCTGTGTTCCGCCTGCTGCTGGACGAGAGCGAGGACGCTTTCTTCTCTGTCATACGAGAGATCACGGGGCAGTTCGATTTGTTTCCGAAAGAGGAACATGATCTGCCAGCGGAGATACAACGGGAACGACTTGAGCGCGTGGCGAATGAAATCTCCGCGCGCAGTGAAACGGTCAAGGATGTTCCGCTTGACCTGTTCCATCCGAGCGAAGCAGCTTTAGAAAAAGGCGATGCCTTTTATTACGAAATGCTTCGTGCCATCGGTCCTACCAAGGACGCATGGCGTGATTACAAAAAGTACATCCGCCGTTATGAAACATATCTTCACGACATTCGCGCTTTCAACGGTACTATTCGGAATTTCATCAGCTTTAGTCTGTCCAAGCTGAAGCATAACAGCCCAGAGGACTATGCCGCAGCACTCTACGGCTTCTACAATGATGAACGCATTGCGGAAAAGCTCATCGTCAATCCCATCCGCAACAACGGCGACTGCTATACGACCCACGATGCCTACGAGCTTTCCTATGTGCCGCGGCCGCTGCCGGACGGCTCTGTCGCTATCTGTCAGGAGCATGTGACCGACAGCTTGCAGGCACTGATGAAAGCGGATTATATGCTGGCGCTGAACAGTGGGCACAACATCCGCCGCTGCATCATCTGCGGACGGTATTTTCTGCTCAAGAGCGGTGTCCATGCTTTGTACTGCGAAGGGGCGTGTCCCCATGCGCCCGGCTACACCTGCCGGCAGTTCGGCACGGTGGAGTTGCAGAAGGAACTGGCGAAGGACATTCCCAAGGTCAAAGTCAAGGTGACCGCCTTTGCCCGCATCACAAAGGATATGCAGCGGGGTGCGATCTCACAGGAGGATGCAAGAAAAGCCAAGGACTATGTGCGGGATCTGCTCTATGACGCTCTGCGTGACGCGAATATCTCCGTAGAGGCTTTCGAGCAGCGTATTTCCTCTGAGCGCGTTTACCAGCACTGCGGGATCACCAGAACGGCCAATCCGAGGGGCCGTCCGCCGAAGAAAAAGGCGGGTGAGCAAGTATGAGCAACGAGCAACTAATTCGCCAATATTATGACGGTGATGAAGCCGCGCTGGAAAAGCTGTACCATAAAAACATCGGTCTGATCCGCGGCATCGCCAAGGAAGCCGCGGCGGAGTTTAACTGCCTGATGACAGATCAGCATCATCCAAATCAGTTTTCCGCGTATACGAAAACGATTCTGGACGATCTCTGCGGCGAGGGCGCGTTGGAGCTACTGACGCGGATGCAGAGCAGAGAATATGATGAGAGCCGCGCCGCGCTCACCACCTATCTCTACCCGCATTTGAAGGGGCGCATGACCCGCTGGCTGGAGCAGAATATTGGCTGCATGGCGTTGAGCAAGGACGAGATGGCCGCCGTCCGGCAGGCACAGAGGCTGTATCATGTTGCATGGAAGGATACCGGCGAAATTGCGGAGGAGTTGGGCATCTCCGAGGCTCGTGTCAGCCGGTATGTTCGCTACAACACCCATTTCCTCGGTGTGCATGATCTTGTCCCGGAGGGTTATGACGGCGATCCCTACGAGCGGCTGATGCCGGGGATGCTCTCCGTTTCGGCGGAGCAAGCCGTGTACCGCAAAGTCTGCATCGAGTTCCTTCGGGAGCTGTTCGATACCCTGCCGAAGAAGGACAGGGACATTCTCGGCAAGACCTGCGGCGTGTTCGGATACCCGGAGGCAACTTTGAAAGAGATCGGGATGTATCACATGATGAAGGAGTCCGCCGTGGAGAAGGCGAAGAACCGCGCGGTCGAGAAGCTGAGAAAATCCTATCCCGGCAGCAGACTTCAAGTGTGGAGGACTGTTCATCGCATGATGCGGAGACCAATCCCACCACCGGAGGATGCTGTTGCGCGGGAGAGATAGTCTGTCTACATAGCAGAAGACAGCGATACAGACTTTTTTGCTCGGATCTCTGCAAGCTGAGTGCTGAGGACAAGGGCTTGGGCTGCGTGAGCTATACCGTGCAAAAATCCAAGGCCTCGATTTACCTGAACTCGCCGCGGAGCGAGGCCAGACGAATGACAGCCAGCATGTATGGAAAGAAGCACGAATACTGTTCTTCCGAGAATGGTTGATTATTATAGAAATATATAGTATAGTGCGCTTGTATGCGAAGGAAGATTTAAGAAAGTTAGGGTTATGAGCAGATCAAAGAAAAACGGAACTTATCTAAATCTATGCATCGATTCCGAATATATACAGACGACTGACTGCATATTTCGAAGCTGCAGGGCAGTCAAAAATGGTTGCAGTAGAATGGTCTCTAAATGAGTATATTGAGAAATATGATGGAGATCGTTCCATCTTGGAGCAGGTTCAAAAAGAAAACGGTGAGGTAATAGATAGTGGCGAATAACAGCACTTATAAAGGCTTATATGCCATGCACAAGTATTGGGGCAAAAAACCTTTTAATGAAATATCAAAGTTTATAGAACAGTATTCGGAGCCGGAAGAAGTCGTGATGGATTGTTTTTGCGGATCCGGGGTCACATTAATTGAGGCATTGAAAGCAGGTCGGCGAGTCTATGGAGTTGACTTAAATCCGATAGCGATTAAATTAGCCAAAGCATCTTTAACTCCAGTGGATCTGAAAGAAGTTGAGAGAACTTTTGAAAGCATAAAAAAGTCACTGTTTTATATGATTAACAGCTTGTATGAGGTGGAAATAGATGGAGAGCCGACTACGGTTACGCATACCATCTGGAAGAATGGGAAGCCAATTGAGGTTTGGTATTCTACCGATGCTAAAAGAAAGAAAATACGAACCGGGTTACCCGTCGATATTGAGATGACAAACAACCCGAAGATTAAACCCAAATGGTATCCGCACAGTATCATGTATGAAAACTCAAGAATCAATGTGGGCAAAAACCAGCAGGTTTGTGATCTTTTCACCCCAAGAGCACTTGTTGGATTGTCTTGGATTCTTGATGAAATTAAGAAGATTAAGGATGACAAGATCAGGGCGGTTTTTGAATTGACCTTCTCTGGGACCTTGTCCCAGGCAAGCAATTTGGTGTTTGTCATAAGGGGACGGGAAAAGAACGAAGGCGCTCGTGATAAAGCTGAAGTTGGTAGCTGGGTAATAGGGTATTGGGTTCCCGAAGAGCATTTCGAGATTCATGCTTGGAATTGTTTTGAAAACAGATTTAAGAGAATACTAAAAGGTGTTCAAGAAATCAACGACCTGTTTTCAGAAAAAGACGAAGGATACCTTTCAAGCCATGCTCAATTGTTCAATGGGTCGGCCACTGAACTGCAAGCGGAAAACGAGAGCGTAGATTATGTCTTTATAGATCCCCCTCACGCTAATCGAATTTTGTATATGGAGCAGAGTTTGATGTGGAATGCTTGGCTTGGTCTCGATCAAAGCATTCAGTGGGATAAAGAGATAATCGTTTCAGAGGCGAAAGAAAGAAAGGAAAAAAACGAGGAAAACTATAACCAGCTTTTGTGCGTTGCGTTTTCTGAAATCAAGAGAACTCTTAAGCCGCATCGGTATTTCTCCATGGCCTTTAATTGCTTAGATGACGAAACATGGATTCAGACGCTTAATCTTTTCATTGAGCAGGGATTCGAACTAAAAGATATTGTTCCGCTGGAATACTCTGCAACATCTGTAATTCAGGACAACAGAAAAAACGCCTTGAAAACAGACTTTGTTCTGACCTTCCAGAATAACGACAATCGGCAACTGGGAGAAATCAAATTCAAAAAGGATCCTGAGAAATTAGAAGATCTAATACAGACGCTGCATAAGAAACATCCCAATTATGAAGTATACAATTTCATGAACGCCTTGTTTGAACAAACTATTCCTGAAGGATATATTTATCGGATTTCTGATATAGTGAATCTTTGCGCGGAAATCCTTGGATAAAAGATGAATTAGGGTTGCTTCTAAAAGCAACCCTAATCTATTATTCAGAGTAAATTGTCGATAAGGATTTTGCATGATAGTCTCGTTCGAGACTGGCTTCTTTATCATAATGATAATGGATATCATGAATATGTTCTAATGTAAGGGAATCCAACATGCTCTTTATTTTTACGCCGATTTCTTCTGTTTTACCTTTAAGCTCACGGCCGTCAACAAAGCGCTGATAGTATGCCAAAAAAACAAACAATCGGTTGTTATTGCAGAAAAGCCGTTCCCCTTGATACTTATAATTCCACCATTCGAGTATATGAAGATCGTCCGAGGTCTCCGGAACATAATCCTTATGTTTTGTCTGCATCTCGATGACGAAGGTTTGATCTTCTTGGGATCCGTTCTCATTAAGCACGGTTATAATATCTGCCTTGGTAAGCTTACTTGCAGTCTCAAGGCCAAGGTGAGGATGACTCTTACGGAATGCAGAATAATGCCTTCTCATTGTTTTCAACTCGCTCTCTTGGTCACCCGCGACAGAGAAATCGTCAGGGCCAGCTAAAGCTTTTTGAACCCCCTGCGAGACGAGATCAAAATATGCCTCAGAAATATGGGTGAACTTCAAATCGAAGGGTATTATTTCATCTTCAACCTTCAGGAAAAAATCGATGTCATGTATTTTTCTAAGGGTTGGGATTACAGAAGGATGCTGCAGGAAAAAGAGTTCAATGATATCGTTTGAAGTCTGATTGTAATAGGACCAGAGGCTATATTGTCTAATTTTAGGAAGAACGGAGTCATCTAATTCAGCCGCGAGGTCCTCGTAGCTCTTTAGGTTTTTGTTACGTACAAATGCTTTTACAATATCGTCATCTTTGTCATTTCTTACTCCACAATTGACAATTGGAAAGGACGAAAGAACTTCAGGCAATCCTTCTAACTCTGCTTGTCTCTGTTCAATTAACGCGGCTCGATGCCCTTCTATATAGGCAAGTAACTGATCGATTGTTGCGGTTGATTGATAAACAATTTTTGTAAGATTTCTCACATTACCTTCTGGCGTAGCATCGCTATACTGCTTGATAATATCTACGAGGTTTGGCTTATCCAAAGAGCGAATCAGAAGAAAACGAGTCGCTACATTGTCATCGGAATACTTCTCGCAGAAGCCACAGACATCTTTAGTGTTTTCAAATTCAGTGTAGAGTGCATCAAAAGTCGGCATAGTAACAACTCCTTTATAGTCCAAGTTTTGTAAAGAAATCAGCTATGGATAAATCAAACCCATCAGCGATTTTCTTGATGTTTTGTAATGAAATATTACGCCTTCCAGCTTCTACTGAAGCATAATATGTCCGATCCATTTCAATGGAAAGTGCGAACTTTTCTTGACTAATGCCATGTTCCTTACGAAGCGATTGAAGCTGAGTGCCAAATCTTTTTTGGACATCCATAACAGTAGACCCCTTTCTGTAGGATTACTAATCAAATTATATTTATTAGTCGCTTTTAAGACAACGGACTGCGAGCAACAATAGCTGTCATATTTGAGCGGATTAATGGATCTCAACCGCAAAAAGTTGGGAGTTTTTAATGAATAGACAGCGTCCCTTCCCTCTGCTTTATGCCGGGGCAGCAGAAATTTCCTCCCGTAAAGCTATAATCATGCTATACTTTTCCGGCAGAGTATGCTATGATTTAGCAGGTATTCGGCCGGTCACGACCGAAATATCTTTTGAAGCGTTGGAAAAGATGCCCTTCCCTTATGATATGGAGGGCTCTGAAAATCTTTCACTAAGGTGACATACCCTTTAGGTTCCCGTGCTTTCAGCGTGTGGGTTCGAGTCCCTTCAGGCGCACCAAAGCGGACCACCATGACGAAAAGTCATGGTGGTCCGTTTTATATGAGCTTCATACAAATGGAAAAACGAACAAAAAGGGGGATGGCCAGCGGCCATCCCCCTTTGCTGCACGATTCAGAAAAATTTAAACGCGCTTCCAGCTGGCGCCGTCCTTGGTGTCCACGATCTCGATGCCCTGAGCCTTCAGCTCATCGCGGATGCGGTCGGCCTCCGCGAAGTTCTTGGACTTCTTGGCCTCGTAGCGCTGCATCACCAGCGCGTCGATGGCGGGATCGCCCTCGCCGGTGACGGTGTAGCCGCCTTCGGCCTTGGCGGTCTGGGCCTTGGCATTGGCTTCCCGCACTGCTGCGGCTTTTTCCAGCAGGGACAGGCTCAGTACCTGATCGTAGCTGTTCAGAATGGCCAGCTTGGTGGCGTCATTGGTCTTGGCCTTTAAAGCATCATACAGAGCGGTGACGCCCATGGAGGTGTTCAGATCGTTGCCCATCTGCTGGAGGAATTTCTCCTTGTACTCCTTGAGAGCAGCTTCATCCACGGTGCCATCCTCTGGATTCAGGGCGGCGATCTTGGCGATCAGCTTGCCGTAGGCGGCTGCGGCGTTGTCCAGATTCTCCCAGGAGAATACCAAAGCCTTGCGGTAGTGGCTCTGGAGGCAGAAGAAGCGGTAGGACAGAGGATCATAACCCTTTTCCTCCAGCAGGGACACGGTGAGGAACTCACCCTTGGACTTGCTCATCTTGCCGTGGTTGGTGTTCAGGTGGGCCACATGGAACCACTGGGGGCACCAGGGATGACCCAGATAGCTCTCAGACTGGGCAATCTCGTTGGTGTGGTGGGGGAAGGCGTTGTCAATGCCTCCGCAGTGGAGATCCAGATACTCGCCGTTGTACTTCATGGAGATGCCGGAGCACTCAATGTGCCAGCCGGGATAGCCCACGCCCCAGGGGGAGTCCCACTTCAGGGCCTGATCCTCAAACTTGGACTTGGTGAACCAGAGGACGAAGTCGTTCTTGTTCCGCTTGTTGGTGTCCTCTTCTACGCCCTCACGGACGCCGACAGCCAGATCCTCCTCGTTGTGGTCGTTGAACACATAGTAGCGCTCCAGCTTGGAGGTGTCGAAATACACGTTGCCGCCGGCAAGATAGGCGTAGCCGGTGTCCAGCAGCTTGGTGATGATCTTGATATAGTCATCAATAAGGCCGGTGGCGGGCTGCACCACGTCCGGGCGTTTGATGTTCAGCTTGCGGCAGTCATCAAAGAAGGCATCGGTATAGTACTTGGCCACCTCCATGACGGTCTTGTGCTCCCGGTGAGCGCCCTTGAGCATCTTATCCTCGCCTTCGTCAGCATCGGAGGTCAGGTGGCCCACGTCCGTGATGTTCATGACACGGTTGACGCTGTAGCCGGAATAGCGCAGGAACTTTTCCAGCACGTCCTCCATGATATAGCTGCGGAGGTTGCCGATGTGGGCGAAGTGATACACCGTGGGGCCGCAGGTATACATTTCCACATGGCCGGGGGTGTGGGTGGTGAATTCAGCTTTCTTATGGGTGGCGGAGTTGTAAAGATACATAACATTCATCCTTTCCGGGTATTTGTTTGACGCGGACACGGGACGAAAAAAACGCCTCCCGCGCCGGTTTGGCACGAGAGGCGATCAAAAAACCGCGGTTCCACTCTCATTTATTACTCAAATGCCCGTGACGTGGGCAGTCCGGAGGGCATCTGCATCCCCCGCGCTCCCGGACGCACTTCCCATACCCCTCCGCAGGCGCGCTTACAGCCGGCGGCGCGCCCTCTCTGTCCGTTGGGTATACGGTACTCTTTCCGTTCAACACGCTATTTTGACTTCTATCAATATAGCAGGCATCTTCGCCGGTGTCAAGTCCCGGCGGGCGGTTGGCGAGATCAGATCTTCACCAGCTCGTATTCCCGGCTGCCCAGACCGATCTTCTCGCTGTGGATCAGGGCGGCTTCCCAGTCGGTATCCGGGTGGGCGGAGTTGGGCATCTTGGGCTGGGCCAGCACCGCGTCGATACAGGCCTGATCCAGAGCAACAGGGTCGAAGGAGGCGAACATACCCACATTGGGCACGATGGGCACATCGTTTTCGCCGTGGCAGTCACAGTTGGGGGATACGTCCATCACCAGAGACACATGGAAGCAGGGACGGCCATCCACCACCGCCTTGGTGTACTCGGCGATCTTGTAATTCAGGATGGAGGGGGCCTCGTCATACATGCACTGGATGGCGTCCTTGGGGCAGACCGCCAGACACCGGGCGCAGCCCACGCATTTGTCAGTGTCGATGGTGGCCTTGTTGTCAGGACCGAAGGTAGGCGCGCCGTGGGCGCAGATCTTGGCGCAGGCGTGGCAGCCTACGCACAGCTTCTGCTTGACGAAGGGTTTGCCGGAGTTGTGCTGCTCCATCTTACCCGCACGGGAGCCGCAGCCCATGCCGATGTTTTTCAGGCAGCCGCCGAAGCCCGCCTGCTCGTGGCCTTTGAAATGGGTCAGGGAGATGAACACATCGGCGTCCATCACCGCCCGGCCGATCTTGGCCTCCTTCACATACTCGCCGCCCTCCACGGGGACGGCCACCTCGTCATTGCCCTTCAGACCGTCGGCAATAATGATATGGCAGCCGGTGGAATAGGGGGTAAAACCGTTGACATAGGCAGATTCCATGTGATCCAGCGCGTTTTTGCGGCCGCCGATATACAGGGTGTTGCAGTCCGTCAGGAAGGGCTTGCCGCCCTGACTTTTTACCAGATCCGCCACGGTTTTGGCCCAGTTGGGGCGGAGATAGGCCATGTTGCCCGGCTCGCCGAAATGCATTTTGATGGCCACATATTTGCCGTCCATGTCGATGTCGCCGAAACCGGCAGTCATCATCAGCCGGGCCAACTTCTGGGGCAGGTTTTCCCGCCAACTGGGGCAGCGGAAATCTGCGAAATAAACTTTAGATGCCATAGTGCATTCTCCTTATCAGAGCTTTTGAGAACTTTCCTGAGATGATTATAAAACCTGAAGTTAACTTTATGTCAAGGACAAAAAAGGAATTCGATCTCTTTTTACTATCCTTCGTCCAGATCCACAGTCACCCGGTCAGTGCCGTGCTCATCGAATTCAGAGAGATAGGCGTCGATCCGCGCCATGAGTGCGTCGTAATTCTCCCGGGTCAGGGGCTGACCGTCCAGATCCCGCAGGGCCAGCTCCTCCGCCAGCAGCTCGTAGAAGATCGTATCCTCATACTGCTCGATGGCCTCGTGGATGCCGCCGTCGGCAAAGGCGCGGGAGGGGATAAGACTGCCCCGGTACCGCTCCACCAGCTTGGGCATCCCCTGAGGGACGCAGTGGGAGAAGACCTTGCCCTCCACCTGATCGTATTCCTCGATACGGTCATCACCTCGGGTGGAATTCAGCACCCAGTTTCCTATGTATACCAGATCCAGCAGATACCGGAATTCCTGATCTGTTAATTCGAGCTTCATAAGGAGCCACCTCCCATATCCCTTTGATGGAGGGTATTATAGCAGAACCCATCTGAAAATGCTACCTGAAAAAGCGGGCAAAAAGCCAAAAATCTGTCTCCAGAACCGAAAAAACCGCCGTCCGGCAAATTTCAACTGCGAAAAACGGCGCTTTTGCCCTTGCACAGCGGAAGAGGCTATTGTATAATATACTTTCTGAACGAACACCCTGGAAAAAAGGAGGCGAGCGGTATGGATAACCGTCCTATCGGGGTATTTGATTCCGGGTTGGGCGGACTGACAGCGGTGAAGGCCCTGCGGCGTCTGCTGCCGGGAGAGGATCTCATCTATTTTGGAGATACTGCCCGGGTGCCATACGGCGGACGTTCCCGGGAGACCCTTTTGAAATATGCCCGTCAGGACATCGCCTTTCTCCGGTCCTTTGACCTGAAGGCGGTTCTGATCGCCTGCGGCACAGTGACCTCCACCTCTCTGGATACTTTGCGGAAGGAAAATGATCTGCCTGTGTTGGGCGTGGTGGAGCCCTCTTGCCGGGAGGCGCTGGCTGTCACAAAAAATAAAAAGATCGGCATGATCGCCACATTGGCCTCCGCTCGCTCCGGAGCTTACGAACGAACTCTGAAGGGTCTGGACGCCGATGTGCAGGTGGTCAGCCAGCCCTGCCCGCTGTTTGTCCCGCTGGTGGAGAACGGCCGGTTTCGGCAGGGGGATGTAGTCATCGAGACGGTGGCCCGGGAATACCTGACGCCGCTGATAGAAGCCGGCGTGGATACACTGATTCTGGGCTGCACTCATTACCCCTTGCTGAAAGACATCATCGGGGAGATCTGCGGCCCCGGCGTCACCCTGATCGACTCCGGCGCGGCCTCGGCCCGGGCACTGCGGCAGCAGCTTGCAGCAGAGGGCCAGCTTACGGACCGGCAGCAGGGCGAAACCCGCTTTTATGTCAGCGACCGGCCGGAGGATTTTGAGAAGCTGGCCGCGGTATTTTTGGAAGAACCCCTGAGCCGGGGGGCGGAGAGGATCGACATTGAACAGTATTGAACAAGAAAAGCTCCCGGTGATGATCTCCGTCCGGGGAGAACAGTATTTTGATGATGTGGACCCCAACGCCACGGAGCTGATGACGGAGGGGACACTGGAACAGACGGAGGACGGCTTCCTTCTGAGCTATCAGGAGACAGAGCTTACCGGCATGGAGGGGACCCTCACCACCTTTGAAATCGGCCCCGGCCGGGTGATCCTGCGGCGCAGCGGCAGCGTCAACTCGCAGATGGTGTTTGAAGAGGGGCGGCAGCACACCTCCCTGTATGAAACGCCGTACGGTGAACTGTCCGTGGATATTCAGACCAGCCGCCTGCTTCATAACCTGACGGAGCGGGGCGGACTCATGGAGATCAAGTATTCCATTGCGGTAGAACACGTGGTCACGGGTCGGAACTGCTTCAAGATCCGGGTCCGGCGAAAATAAATGACAAATTTAACCGAAGAAAGGGTTTAACGATATGACGAATATGATCCAAAACGCGAAGGACCAGGCTGCGGCGCTGGCAATGGCAGCCTACAAGGCGGCTGCTGCGGACGGCACTCTGCCGGAGGCAGAGGTCAAGACCGCCCCCGTAGAGATCCCCAAGGATACCGCCAACGGCGACTATACCACCACCTTTGCTCTGGCTGCCGCCAAGGCACTGGGCAAACCGCCCCGCGTGATCGCTCAGGCGCTGTTGGACCACATGGATCTCGCCGGCACCTACTTTACCTCTGCGGAGATCGCTGGCCCCGGCTTTCTGAACTTCCGTCTGGGAGACCAGTGGTATGCCGGCGTCATGAACGCCGTGGAAACGGAGAAGGACGTCTACGGCACCAATGACAGTCTCAAGGATCAGAAGATCATGGTGGAGTTCGTCTCCGCCAACCCCACCGGCCCCATGCACATGGGCAACGCCCGGGGCGGCGTGCTGGGTGATACTCTGGCCTCCGTCCTCGCCGCCTGCGGCGCGGATGTGTCCAGAGAGTTCTACGTCAATGACGCCGGACACCAGATCGACAAGTTTGCCCGTTCCATCGAGGTTCGCTACCTCCAGCTTATCAATGGCGAGGATTCCATCGCCTTCCCGGAGGATGGCTATCAGGGCGAGGACATCAAGGAACTGGCCAAGGCCTATTATGACGAGCACGGCGACAGCCTGCTGAATGCCTCCGAGCAGGAGCGGCAGGACGCGCTGGCGCAGTTCGGCCTTTCTGTGAACCTGCCCCGCATGAAGACGGATCTGGAGCGCTATAAGATCCATTACGATACCTGGTTTTACGAGTCTACCCTCCACGAGAGCGGCTATGTAGCCGAGACTGTGGACCTGCTGACGGAAAAGGGCTGGACCTACGAAAAGGACGGCGCTCTGTGGCTGAAGACGGCCGATATTCTGCGGGATCACTTCCGCAAGCAGGGTAAAAAGGAAGCAGACATTGAAAAGCTGGATCTGAAGGATGACGTGCTCCGCCGGGCCAACGGCTTCTACACCTACTTCGCCGCGGACATCGCCTATCACCGCAACAAGTTCGCCGTCCGCGGCTTCGACAAGGTCATCAACATCTGGGGCGCCGACCATCACGGCCATGTGGCCCGCCTGAAGGGCGCACTGGACGCGCTGGGCCTCAATGGCTCTGAGCGGCTGGATATCGTGCTCATGCAGCTGGTGAAGCTGCTGCGGGACGGCGAGGTGGTCCGGATGTCCAAGCGTACCGGCAAGGCCATCTCCCTCCACGATCTGCTAGACGAGGTCAGCGTGGACGCTGCCCGCTGGTATTTTAACGCCAAGCCCGACACGCAGATGGAATTCGACCTGGGTTTGGCCGTCCGGGAGGACAGCGAGAACCCCATCTATTATGTAGAGTATGCCCACGCCCGGATCTGCTCCCTGCTGCGGGCCTTGGAGACTGACGGCGTGACCGTGCCGGAGACCGCCGACCTGAGCCTGCTGTCCGGCGAAGCAGAAAAGGCCCTCATCAAGCAGATCGCTCAGTACTGCGAGGAGATCAAGCTGGCGGCACGGGATTATGACCCCAGCCACATCAACCGCTGCCTGCAGGAGCTGGCGGCCTGCTTCCACCGGTTCTATACCGCCTGCCGCATCCGGGGCGAGGAGCCTCAGGTAGCTGCCGCCCGTCTCAAGCTGGCGGACGATACCCGCATGGTGCTGAAGAACGGCCTGAAGCTCATCGGCGTGGATGCCCCAGAGAAGATGTAAGGACCTTCGAAGTTACCCAAGCGTCTTTGAGAAAATGCGCAGACAGCCGCTGATGAGGCTGTGTATCAGATGACTTAGGGCGAAAGCGCAGCCTTATCATAGTGCATAAAAAAAGAGCCTTGCGGCTCTTTTTTTATATCCTGAAACGGAATTGACAGAGGAACCTTCCGGCGGTATACTCTGCGTATAAAATTGCTTGCGAAATGGGTAGTGCATATGGAAGAACATGAAACCATCGTGAAAAATCGAAGCGCCGCTCTGCGGGCCGCTTTTCCCGCCACCGTCCCGGTGATGACGGGGTATCTCTGCCTGGGCGCGGCCTTCGGCATCCTGCTGCGGACCGCCGGATATGGGATCGGCTGGTCTATCGCCATGAGCATGATCTGCTACTGCGGCAGTATGCAGTTTGTGGGCGTCTCGCTGCTGACGGCGGCCTTCGACCCCTTTCAGGCGCTGCTGATGTCCGTGATGGTCAATGCCCGCCACGCTTTTTATGGCCTGTCCATGCTGGAAAAGTATCGGGGCACCGGCCCGGTTCGCCCTGTTTTGATCTGTACCCTGACGGACGAGACCTTTTCTCTGGTATCCACACTGGAGCCGCCGGAGGGCGTAGCTCGGAGGGACTTCTACTTCTGGATCTCACTGCTGGACTACCTTTACTGGCAGGTGGGCTGCACGCTGGGGAACGCTGTGGGCGGGCTGCTTACCTTTGACACAACCGGTTTGGATTTTACGCTGACGGCGCTGTTCATCGTGCTGCTGCTGGAACAGGTGAAGAAAAAGGAAAACCGGGCCGCCGGGATCATCGGCATGGTCTGCACCGCAGCAAGTCTGGCGGTGTTTGGCCCGGATAATTTCCTGATCCCCGCCATGATCTTGCTGCTGACCGTTTTACTGGGAGGGAGGAAAAGACTGTGCAAATGACAAGCGTTCAGGCCCTCATCACCATTCTGGCCATCGCTGCCGGAACTCAGTTTACCCGCTGGCTTCCCTTCTGGCTCTTCCCGGAGAAGAAGGACCCGCCGGCGGTGGTGCTGTATCTGGGCAAGATGCTGCCTCCCGCCATGATGGGCCTGCTGACGGTGTACTGCTTCAAAAATGTCTCCTGGCTCTCCGGGACCCATGGTGCACCGGAGCTGCTAGCCTCTGCCGCCGTGGTGGGGCTGCATCTGTGGAAACGGAACGTGCTGTTCTCTATCGCCGGGGGCACGGTGCTGTACATGGTTCTGGTGCAGGCTGTTTTCGCATAAAATGGGACAAACCGCATAAAATGGAAGCACAGCTTTTTGCTGTGCTTTCATTTTTTTGGGCGGGAGGTCATTATGGGGAGACGGTGGCGATTCTGGCCCCTGACGGGCTTTCTCACGGCAGCGGTGCTGGGTACCTTGGCCCACTTCACGTACAGGTGGAGCGGCGGGGCGCTGCTGGCGGGGGTGTTCTGCGCTGTGAATGAATCCGTATGGGAACACATGAAGCTGCTGTTTTTCCCGGTGTTCCTCTTTACGGCGGTACAATTCTGCTTGGGAGAGCGAGACGGCCTGTTGGCAGCCCGGGCGGTCAGCATTACGGCGGGACTGGCCCTGATCCCTACATTGTATTATACCTACACCGGCGTTTGGGGAGAGCACGTGCTCTGGGCAGACGTAGCTATCTTTTATTTGTCGGCGGCGGTCACATTTTGGCTGGATAGCCTGCTCCGCCGCCAGCGACGGCTCTGGGGGATGGGACGGCAGGTGGCGGGACTGGTGTGGCTGTGGGTGCTGGCATTTCTGTTTGTCTGGTGGACCTTTTCACCGCCCCACATCGCCCTGTTCCGGGACCCTCTGACAGGACTTTACGGGATACCGTAGAAAAACGGCGCCGTCCTTTATTGGACAGCGCCGTTTCTGCTATTTCTTGTAGAAGTGGAAATCACAGCAGTCACCGCCGGTCCCCAGCGTCTGGGTGCGGCGGAAACCGACTTTTTTCAGGTCACCGAAGGCGTAATTGTCACATTCGCAGAAAAAACGGCAGACTTCCGGACAGCCGCATGATACGCAGGTATCATGCCAGAGACACTGGTGGATGGTCAGGTCAAATTCCTCCGGCTGTTCCTCAAAGGTGCTGACCCAAGCGTCGCTGGAGGAGGTCGTTTTCCGGAAGGCCCAGCGAAATAACGAGAAGAAACGGGGAACCCATTCCAGACCGGTGTACCGGTCATGGGAGGCGGGCCCCTGTACCTCCCGCACATATTTTTCCATGAGCTTTTCAGCATCCAGCCCACGGCGCTTCAATACAGTGTAGACTGCGACCCGCGGCAGGATCGTGCTTTGCATAAGGGCGCGCCGAGAGGGGGAGGTCTCCTGAGAGCCGGCTAAAAACGATGCGGCTTGTTCCCGGCTTTCCGCCATGACCGCCGTTCCCTCTTTTTCCCACAGGACCCGGAGAAAGAAACGGTCCAGCATTTCCCACATGGCTTTCTCTTTCTTTTGTACGGACATAGGACCTCCTTTATTCACCGGCAGGCCGATCATCGAACTGAGCGGCCCGGGAGCGGATGTATTGTTCCAGAATATCCACGGTGCCGGGGATGTCCAGCCGGGCGCTGTTGATCACCAGATCGTAGCATTTGGCATCGCCCCAGTCACCTTTGCAGTGCTGGTCATGGTAGATCCGCCGCTGCCGGTCCTGATGCTTGATGAAGTCCAAGGCTTCCTCCTCCGGCAGAGGGGTGCGCTTGACCCGGAAATCCAGATCCGCCCGGACGAAGATGGATATCAGCCCTTCCCGGTCCGCCAGCACCTCTTCAGCGCAGCGGCCCAGTACCACGAAGGATTCTCCGGCGTTAGCGTGCTGGCGCAGCAACTCAAACTGCATCTGGGCCACGCAGTCCTCCGGGGCGCTGCTGATGCCCCGGACGGAGCGGCAGAACAGGGGGGAGTAGGGGCGCTCATCGTAGCGCTCCAGCGTTTCGGCGCTGACGCCCTTGTCCTCTGCGGCTTTTTGCAGAATGCTCTTGTCGAACAGGGGGAGCTGAAGCCGCTCCGCCAGCGCATGGGCGATATCCAGTCCGCCGCTGCCGGATTCCCGGCCGATGGCTACGATCAGTTGATGGGACATAGGAAGGACCTCCTTACAAAATGGTGGGCAGCAGCACCAGCGCGGCGTACAGCACCGGCTGATGCGACAGATAAAGCAGCAGAGAGTGACGGCTTATAACGGACAGCCCCGGCAGGCGAATATCCGGCAGGGCGGGGATCTCCGGCCGCAGTCGGTAGAGATAGAACCCGGTCCAGAACAGAAAGAGCCACGGCAGCAGGGCGAAATAGTCTGAGGACGCAAAGGCGGGGGCGGGAAAACCCAGACCGGCGGTGGCGAGATTTGTGTACCAGCCACGGGGCAGCCGCAGCAGCGGCACCCAAGCAAAGCCGAGATAGCCGTGATTCACATTCCGCGCCAGCAGAAACAGGGAAAAGCTGAGGACAAGCCCCAGCCGGGGCGGAATCCGGGCCAACAGAGGACGGAGAGGGACGGTCAGCAGGGCGGCAGTCCCTAAAAAAGTCAGCACGCCGAACCGCACCGGTTCCTCCGGCATCACGACCAGGGTCACCAGCGACACCGCGGCCCCGCCGCAGAAGCTCATCAGCCCCCGGCGGAGGGGATGGCGGCCCATCTGCCAGCAGTAGCCGGACAGGAGAATAAAGGTGCAGCAGATGCTCTGCTGCCAGATATACGCCCAAAAGCCGTTATACCAGGCCCACGGCAGACCCCGGAGATACACCAGATCCCAGCAGAGGTGATAGGCGATCATGCTGAACAGGGTCAGTCCACGAAGGGAATCTAAGGTGCCGCTGCGGGAGCGGATCGCGTTTGCGTTCATAGCACATCCATCCTTGCGGAAGAAGTTTCTTCCTCAAAAATACCACAATTCGACGGATTTTTCAAGATTTACCGGTCCTGCAAAACGGCGATACTGCCCAAAGCCAGGCCTAGCTGGACACCGGCCCGGAAAAAGAAGTGCTTGTGGCGGCAGTTGATGAGACCGTGGAGGTCCGCCAGCCCCAAAAGCTCTTTTCGCAAAGGCTGATCGTCGGCAAAGCGGTCCATCAGGGCATGAAACCGGCGGGCGTAGTCCTGACTGTCCGGTTGAAACTGATCCAGCCGCCGTTGCTCCTTCTCCACCAGATCCACCAGCAGTTGAATGGTATCGTCCTGTAAATTCATAAAGACACCTCCATATGGTACTTAGTATATTACTATATATATACCATGAGGTAACGACTTGTCAAGAAAAAATGGGCATGATATAGTGCATATATAGTGCAATGGAGGTTACTGCATGGGTGAAGCTGTATTAGTAAATCGTAAAAAGTTCGTTTCCTCGCTGGCCAATGAATTGGTGGAGCCGTTCAATGAACTTTCTAAAAAGACACGCCTGACTAAAACAAAGCTTTTGGACGAGGCCATCGAGGACCTTTTGAAGAAATATGCGGCAAAGGACCTCTGACGATGGGGGAAACCGGGCGATTTCGCCTGTTTTCCCCGTTTTTCCCTTGCGCGAGCAGGGGAGATGTGTTAGAGTAGCTAAGTCTGTGTATATGAATTCAGGAGGAATATCATGCCAACATTAGAAGAAGAAATTTCCCGGCGGCGGACATTCGCTATCATTTCTCACCCGGATGCCGGTAAGACCACTTTGACGGAAAAGTTTCTGCTCTACGGCGGCGCCATCGCGCAGGCCGGTGAGGTCAAGGGCAAGCGGGCCAAGGCTGCCACCTCCGACTGGATGGAGATCGAAAAGCAGCGCGGCATTTCCGTCACCAGCTCCGTGATGCAGTTCCAGCACAACGGCTTCTGCATCAACATTCTGGATACCCCCGGCCATCAGGACTTCTCGGAGGATACCTACCGCACCC
>OGGJ01001514.1_pt1 | contig 18790 bp, 11 predicted proteins | sample 1571071 | NCBI WGS metagenome assembly OGGJ01 (sample SAMEA2581954, study PRJEB24529) | metagenome | biome: Human gut stool | place: China | collected 2011
CCTTATAGTACTTTTCGGCGGATTGCAAATCCGCCAAAACACATTACCGACAGCAGGACTTGCAGCATGACATAAGCGGAATGACCTTCAACAACCATCCAACAGATTTGCGGATGAACCCCAAGAGAATAAAGTTTGTAATTGCAAGAAATATTAGCTAAAATAGTTGTTTGTAATTATTGCTATTGTGACTATAATGCCAAAATAAGCATATTTATATCAGCTTATTCTTACAAAAATGTAAAAATAATGCTGATAGGTTTATAATTCGAGACTTATTTTTACACGGATAATGCCATAAGATGCGCCATTCTTGTGATGGCTTGGCAATCGGTATTGTTTTAAGAGGCCACCTTTTGCGTTCCAAAAGGTGGCCTTTTGCGTTGTAAAAAGCCGTCTTTTGCAGGACAAAAGACGGCATATTGGAAAGTGGCTGATAATCAGATGGTTGCAAAGCGGTGGAAAAGGAGCTTCAGTCGAACAGCTCTTTGAGCACCGGGAGCGACTTCAACTCGGGAAAGTCGGGCACGTGCAGCTGGTAATACCTTAATATAATGTCGGCCATGCGGCCGCGCTCCGTGCGCGACATGCGGTACAGGTGCATCGTGGCGTAGTTCATTCGGAGCAGCAGCTTCATCTTCTCCGCCTCTTCGGGAGGCAGGCAGTCGGCGTGCGCCGGGGCGTCCGTGCGGAAGCAGCTGGCGCGCAGGTCGAAGCGGCTTCCCGGCGTATAGCCGTCAAGGTTGGGGTAGAAGCCGAGGAACTTGGCCAGGCGCATCATGAACACAAGGTGGAAGTTGGCAAAGCTCCGCTCGCAGCCGTCGAGCCAGCGCACGCTGTTCTCCACGTAGGCGAACAGCGTGTCGTCGGCCGTTTCGCCGCGCGTGGCGCCGCGCAGGAACTCCGCCGTGAACATGGCTATTGCCAGTTTGGCCGGGCTGAAGGGTATTGACGTGAAGGGAACGGCCACGCGCGCCTCCTTGAGCGGTTGCAGGCGTGCGCGCTGGCGCAGGTCGATGACGGCCTCAATAATGAAAAGAGGTTGGAAATATTGCTTCTTCAGCTTCGCTTTCGGCGACTTCGACAGCGTGGCGATGCACGCAATGCGGCCGTGCGTTGCGGTGAGCAGGTCGACGATAGCTTTCGTTTCGCCGTACCTGAAAGAGTGTAGCACGATGGCTTTGGTTTTTACCAGCATTATAATAATAAAGGTATGCGGATGGCAAAAATACTCATTTTTCATGTATAAAATGGAAAATTCTTGAAAAAAGTTTGGCTGTTTGAAATAAAACATCTACCTTTGCACCGCAAAAATAGCGACGACGGTCCCTTCGTCTATCGGTTAGGACGAGAGATTTTCATTCTCTAAAGAGGAGTTCGACTCTCCTAGGGACTACATAAAAACAACAAGGAATAAGGAAGAAAGCAAAGATGGCAAACCACAAATCATCAGTTAAGAGAATCCGTCAGGACAAGAAACGCACATTGCACAATAAATATTATGCGAAGACAATGCGTAACGCCGTGCGCAAGTTGCGTGCCATAACGGACAAGGAAGAGGCTCTGAAGCTCTATCCTAGCGTGCAGAAGATGCTTGACAAGCTGGCAAAGACCAACATCATCCACAAGAACAAGGCTGCCAACCTGAAGTCAAGCCTGAGTTGCTACATCAACAAGCTTTGAGAAAGTAAATTATAAATAAGAGACAACCTTAAGCAGGCTGCGACACCCGTTGTGGGTAGTTGCAGCCTGTTTCCGTATGCACCGGGGTGTCGGCATTGATTTTTTTGTGCTGAATATGGGTGAAAAGTTTGTCTGTAAGAAAGAAAATCATTACCTTTGCTTTGTATGGTGTTTTTCCAAAAGTCCATGAAATACATAACCGGTCTGGCCCGTGCATTGCGTCCGAGGCTGTCAGTGCTGTTGCTGCTGGCCGCCGTGGCTGCGCCGTCGCTGGCTGATGGCACCGACGCCTTGCTTGACACGCTCGACAACGTGCTGCGCGACAGCAGGCGGTATGTAGACGTGCGCCGCGCCGTAATCTCCGGCTTGAAGGCCGAGCTGGCTTCCGCCTCCGCCGACGAGGACAGGTACAGGCTGACAGGCCGCCTGCGCGAGGAGTACAAGTCGTTCGACATCGACTCCGCGCTTTACTACGCCAACGAGAAGATGGCGGTGGCCAGGCGCATAGGCAACAGTTCGTACACCAACGACGCACGCATGAACATCGCCGAGATGAACGGCGTCTACGGCATGTACAAGGAGGCTCTTGACTACATGGACGATGTAGACAAGAGCGTGCTCGACATCTACCAGATGGAGTATTATTACCATGTCTACCGCAACATATACGGACTCATGGCCGACAACTGCAGCAACGCCGGCCTGAAGAAGCGCTATCTGGAGCTGACTGACAAGTACCGCGACTCCATTTTGCTTGTAAACACGCCCGGGTCGTTCAACTATGTCATAGTGAAAGCCGACAAGGACAACGTCCACGGGCGGTTTGACGATGCCATAAAGCTGCTCAAGGACGCTTATCCGAAGTATGACAACGCGCACGGCAGGGCGCTGCTCGACTATTCGCTCGCCATGTCGTACTCGGGAAAACGTGACATGGAGAACCTGAAGCGGCACCTTATCCTCTCGGCAATCAACGACATCAAGTCGGGCATACGCGAGTACACATCGCTCCGAATGCTTGCCACCGTGCTCTATAATGACGGCGACGTAGACCGCGCCTACGCCTACATGACGCGCTGCATGGACGATGCCGCGGCCTGCAACTCGCTCTGGCGCATCTACGAAGTGCAGAAGGCGTTTCCCATAATCAACAAGGCGTACCACCAGAAGCTCGACCTCCAGCGCACGGTCATTTACTGTTCGCTCGTGTTCATCATACTGCTCACGCTGTTCCTGGCCGTCGCCGTGGTGATGATAAAGAAGCAGATGCGCAAGGTTTCGGCGGCGCGCCGCCAGGCGCAGGACGCCAACGTCAGGCTGAAAGAGCTGAACAGGGAACTTAGTGAAAGCTCGCACATCAAGGAGGAGTACATCGCCCACTACATAGACCAGTGTTCGCTGTACATCGACAAGATGGACAAGTACCGCAAACACTTGCAGAAGGTGGCGCAGAAAGGCGGCGCAAAGGAACTTTTTGACGAAATTCGTTCAAAGTCGTTCATCGACAGCGAGCTGAAAGACTTTTACGCCCACTTCGACGATTCGTTCCTAAAGCTGTTCCCGAACTTCGTCGACGATTTCAACAGCCTGCTCGTTCCGGAGCAGCGCATACGCCTGAAGCCAGGCGAGAAACTCAACACCGAGCTGCGCATCTTCGCCCTTATACGCCTCGGTATAAGCAGCAGTACGAAGATAGCGGGCTTCCTCCGCTATTCGGTAACTACCATTTACAACTACCGTGTAAGGCTGCGCAACGCCGCGGCGGGCGACCGCGAGAAGTTTGACGATGCCGTAATGATGATTGGCCGGTGCGACGACGGCGACTGACAGCGTGCCGGGAACGGTGCCGTCAGTCGCATGTTGATGGGAATTATGTATTATAAAATAGGTAAAGTAGGGTGTTCATGCACCCTACTTTTTTGTTTTTAAGTGTCTGCTTCAAGTCGTTGATAATCATTGTCTTACGTTTGTAAGGGCTTGTTTTGTGGCTACTTTTTGGCTGAAATCAAGGTAACACGCTTGCTATATTCGTTAATTTTGCAACGTGGCTTTCGTCCACATGAAAACATTACCTTGCATTGCGCATGCGGCGCAGACAGAGACTATAACCATAAACAATAAAAACAACAAAATGAGAACAGAATGCCTTAAACGAGTGAAGACGCTGATAGCTTGCCTTGTGCTGGTTTCAGCGGCGGCCAATGCCGACACGGTGAAGTCGCCCGACGGCAATATCGGCGTGGAATTCAAGTTGGACAACGGTGTCCCGGTTTACAATGTTACTTATAAAGGACGGCTTGCGGTGAAAGACAGCAGGATGGGTCTGGAGCTGAAAGACGGCAAGCACCTTACCGAGGGGTTTGTGCTTGAGGGCGCGGACACGTCCACGTTCGACGAGACCTGGCGCCCGGTGTGGGGCGAGGTAAGCCAAATCCGCAACCATTATAATGAATATGTGGCGCGGCTCCGCCAGCCGTCGACCGACAGGAAGATGAACATACGCTTCCGCGTGTACGACGACGGCGTGGGCTTCCGTTACGAGTTTCCGCAGCAGAAGAACCTTGTGTACTTCACAATCAAGGAAGAACGCACCGAGTTTGCCATGACCGGCGACCACACGGCGTGGTGGATTCCAGGCGACTACGACACCCAGGAGTACGACTACACCGAGTCCAAGCTGTCTGAAATACCGTCACTCTTCGACGCGGCGGTGAGCTACAACGCCTCGCAGACAACCTTCTCGAAGACCGGCGTGCAGACTTCGTTGCAGATGAAGACCGCCGACGGCCTGTACATCAACATCCACGAGGCCGCCCTCATCGACTATTCGTGCATGCACCTCGACCTCGACGTGCCTACGCTTACATTCCGTTCGTGGCTCACTCCCGACGCAGTCGGCGACAAGGGCAACATGCAGACACCCTGCAACTCGCCCTGGCGAACCGTCGAAGTGTCTGACGACGCGCGCCGCATACTCGCCTCGAAGCTGACGCTCAACCTCAACGAGCCGTGCAAACTGGAAGATACGTCGTGGATTCACCCCGTGAAGTACATGGGCGTATGGTGGGAGATGATTACAGGAAAAAGCTCCTGGTCGTACACCAACGAGCTGCCTTCGGTCAAGCTCGACAGCATTGACTACTCCAAGATGAAGCCCAACGGCACGCACGGGGCAAACAACGCCAACGTAAGACGCTACATAGACTTCGCCTCGAAGCACGGTTTCGACCAGCTGCTCATCGAGGGATGGAACATAGGATGGGAAGACTGGTTCGGCCACGAGAAAGATTATGTGTTCGACTTCGTGACGCCTTACCCCGACTTCGACATCAAGGCACTCAACGACTACGCCCACTCCAAGGGCATGAAGCTCATGATGCACCACGAGACTTCAAGCTCGACGCGCAACTACGAGCGCCACATGGAGGCGGCTTACCAGCTCATGAACAAGTACGGCTACAACTCGGTGAAGAGCGGATACGTGGGCAACATTCTGCCGAAGGGCGAGCACCACTACGGTCAGTGGATGAACAACCACTACCTGTACGCGCTGAAGGAGGCCGCAAAGCATAAGATTATGGTGAACGCCCACGAGGCAGTGCGCCCCACTGGACTGTGCCGCACATACCCCAACCTCATCGGCAACGAGTCGGCACGCGGCACGGAGTACCAGGCTACGGGCGGAACGAAGACGCTGCACGTCACCGTGCTGCCGTTCACACGCCTGAAGGGAGGCCCGATGGACTATACTCCCGGAATCTTCGAGATGGACATGAAGAAGCTCAACCCCAACAACTCGTCGCACGTCAACGCCACAATCGCCAACCAGCTGGCATTGTATTGCACCATGTACAGCCCGTTGCAGATGGCGGCCGACCTGCCCGAGAACTACGAGCGGCACATGGACGCCTTCCAGTTCATCAAGGACGTGGCCGTTGACTGGGACGACTCGCGCTACCTCGAGGCCGAGCCGGGCTACTATGTAACCGTGGCGCGCAAGGCCAAGGGCACCGGCAACTGGTTCGTTGGCTGCGTGGCAGGGCAGAAGGAGCACACATCCAAGCTCTCGCTTGACTTCCTCGACAAGGGCAAGAAGTACATCGCCACAATATACGCCGACGCCAAGGACGCCAATTACAAGACCAACCCGGCGGCCTACACCATACGCAAGGGCATCGTAACGTCGAAGACCCGCCTGACGCTCCGCGCCGTTGAGGGCGGCGGATACGCCATAAGCCTGTTCGAGGTGAAGGACAAGTCGGAGACAAAGGGACTGAAAAACATTAAGAATTAACAATTAAAAAGTAAACATCCCGGCTTTGTCGGGAAGCGGTTTGGCCGTCAACTGAAACAGGCTTGGCGGCAGGGCGTTTCCCGATACACGGCAAAACGCGCTGCAAAAGGCCGTCTTTCGCACGCTAAAAGACGGTCTTTTGGAAGCCGAAAGACGGCCTTTTGCAAACGCGCTGACAGCCAGAGAGTTACAAGAGGGGTGAAAAGTGGAAGACGAAAAGTGAAAAATCCAATACCTTTTCCCCACTTCTCCCACATCTCCCAGCTCTCCCAGAACCCCCAGCCAACCCATGAAAAAAGTAAAAATAATCACTAACCTTAAAACAAAAATGCACATGAAAGGATTAAGCAGAACATTCACACTGGCGCTGCTGGCCGTTCTCATGTGGGCGTTTGTCCCACTGTCGGCCTACGCCCAGCAGCTGAAGGTCAGCGGCACCGTGACCGACCCGACCGGCGAAACCGTTATCGGCGCCACCGTAAAGGTGAAAGGCGGCGAGGCCGCAGCCGCCACCATTACCGACATCGACGGCCATTTCACCATCGACGCGCCGCATGACGGCACGCTCGTAGTAAGCTACATCGGCTTCGCCACGCAGGAGGTGGCCATCGGCGGCCGCCAGCAGGTAGACATACAGCTGAAGGAAGACAACGAGATGCTTGAGGAACTCGTCGTTGTAGGTTACGGCACGATGAAGAAGAGCGACCTTACAGGCTCGGTAGGTTCGCTCGCATCGAAGGACATCAACAACAATTCGGTAAACAATATCGGTTCGGCCATACAGGGAAAAATCTCCGGTGTGCAGATTGTAGACGCAGGAAAGCCTGGTGACAACGTGAACATCAAAATCCGCGGACTCGGCTCAATCAACAACTGCGACCCCCTCGTGGTTATTGACGGAGTGCCTACCGACCTCGGCCTTAATGCCATCAACATGGCCGACGTTGACCGCCTCGACGTCCTCAAGGACGCTTCGGCCACGGCAATATACGGTTCGCGCGGTGCAAACGGCGTTGTCATGATTACCACAAAGCGCGGCTCTGAGGGCAAGAGCACCCTCTCCGTGTCGGCCAACGTCTCCATACAGAACGCCGCCAACGTGCCCGACCTGCTCAATGCGTCGCAGTATGCCGCGCTGAGCAACGAGATGATGGTTAACAGCGGGCGCACGCCCAACCCCGAATTCGCCGACCCGGCGAGCCTCGGCAAGGGAACCGACTGGATGGACGAGCTGCTCCGCACGGGCATCATGCAGAACTATACGGTAAGCTATTCGGGCGGAAGCGACAAGGCGCACTACTACATCTCGGGCGGCTTCCTCGACCAGTCGGGCATCGTGCGCAGCGTAGGCTACCGCCGTTTCACCTTCCAGGCCAACACCGACGCGCAGGTGACGAAGTGGCTCAAGCTGTCGAACAACCTCACGTTCAGCACCGACGAGAAGAAGTCAGGCTCATACAGCATCGGCGACGCAATGAAGGCACTGCCCGTACAGCCGGTGAAGAACGCCGACGGCACATGGAGCGGCCCCGAGGGCAACGCCGAGTGGTACGGCAGCATACGCAACCCCATCGGCACGACCGAGGTGAACAGCAGCAAGACCAACGGCTACAACTTCCTCGCCAACATAACGGGCGAAATACAGTTTGCCAAGTGGCTCAAGTTCCGCAGCACCTTCGGCTACGACGCCAAGTTCTGGTTTGACGACAACTATACGCCCAAGTACGACTGGAAACCCACCCCGGTGGAGGAAAGTTCGCGCTACAAGAGCACCAACAAGTCGTTCACCTACCTGTGGGACAACTACTTCCTCTTCGACTACACCATAGCCGACGACCACAACATCAGCGTAATGGCCGGTATGTCCGCGCAGTGGAACGACTACGACTACTACTCGGCGCAGAAGAACGTGTTTACGTTTGACAACGTGCACGAGTTCGACAACGGCCAGAAAATGTACTCGATGAACGGCAACCTGACCGAGTGGGCGCTCCTCTCTTACATGGCCCGCCTCAACTATTCGTACAAGAACCGTTACCTGCTCACGGCCACCGTTCGCCGCGACGGCTCCAGCAAGTTCGGCCCGAAGCACCGTTGGGGTACATTCCCGTCGGCTTCAGTGGCTTGGCGCATCACCGAAGAGAAGTGGTTTCCCAAGACAACGTTCCTTGACGACCTGAAAATCCGCGTGGGCTACGGCGTCACCGGTAGCCAGGCCAGCGTAGGCAGCTACGGCTATCTGGCGCAGTTCAACACGGCGGAATATCCGCTCGGCATAGCGGGCAACGTGCAGACCGCGCTCTACTCGTCGGCTCTCGCCAATCCGTACATACACTGGGAGGAAGTGGCGCAGACCAACTTCGGTGTTGACGCGTCGTTCTTCAACTCGCGCATCGTGCTCTCGCTCGACGCGTATATCAAGGAAACGCGCGACATGCTCGTGAAAGCCGCCATCCCGATAACCTCCGGCTTCGAGGACACATCCACCACTTACACCAACGCCGGACGCGTAAGCAACAAGGGCTTCGAGCTTAGCTTGCGCACGGTGAACTTCGAGACGCCCCTCCGTTGGGAGACAGCCATCACCGCTACGTACAACCGCAACAAAATAAAGGACCTCAACAGCGACGTGCCTTATTATGTCAACCAGGTCAACAACTCGTATGTCACCATGCTGTCCGAGGGCTATCCCATCAACGTATTCTACGGATACGTAACCGACGGGCTGTTCCAGAACTGGGAGGACGTGAACAACCACGCCGTACAACCAGGCGCGGAGCCGGGCGACATACGCTTCCGCGACCTTAACAACGACGGCGTAATCAACGACGAAGACCGCACGGTGCTCGGCAATCCGAATCCCACATGGCTCTTCTCGATGAACAACTCGCTCTCTTACAAGGGCTTCGAGCTGTCAGTTTATTTGCAGGGCGTTGCCGGAAACAAGATTTTCAACGCCAACAACATCGACAACACGGGCATGGCCGCGGCGTACAACCAGACCACAGACGTGCTCAACCGCTGGACGGGCGAGGGCACAAGCAACTTCATGCCGCGTGCCGTCTACGGCGACCCGAACAACAACAACCGAATATCCGACCGCTTCGTGGAGGACGGCTCGTATCTCCGCCTGAAGAACATAACGCTTGCCTACAACTTCCCGAAGAAGTGGCTGACCAAGCTCGGCATCGAAGCCATGCGCCTGTCGTTCTCCTGCGAGAACGTCGCGACCATCACTTCATACTCAGGTTTCGACCCCGAAGTCGACATAAACGGCATCGACCTCTCGCGTTATCCTATCTCAAGGACATTCAGTTTCGGCCTAAACTTTAATTTCTAAACCATCAATGACAATGAAAACTATCAGAAACATCATACTGGCAGGCTTCACGGCGGTGGCAATGTCGTCGTGTTCCGACTTCCTCGACCTGTCGCCCCATAACACGCTCGACCCTGAGACAACCATGACCGACGACATAGCCAAGGCCCTGACGCTGGGCTGTTACCGCACGCTTCAGTCCTCAAACATGTACAACCAGCGCATTTGGACGCTCGACATCGTGGCCGGCAACAGCGAAGTTGGAGCCGGCGGAGGCACCGACGGCATAGAGACAATCCAGGCGGCAGACTTCATCGCTCAGAGCGACAACGCCATGGCGCTGTATCTTTGGCGTTCGCCTTGGGTGGGCATAGGCCAGTGCAACACCACAATCCAGAGCTTGAACAGCGCTTCGGGACTGTCTGAAGAAATCAGGAACCAAAGCCTTGGCGAGGCGTATTTCCTCCGTGCGCACTACTATTACATCCTTGTGCGCCTGTTCGGAGGCGTGCCCATGCGTCTTGAACCGTTCAATCCGGGCGACGACACGGCCATAGCACGCGCTTCGAAGGAAGAAGTGTACGACCAAATCATCAAGGATTGCCAGGAAGGCATTGACCGCCTGCCTGCCAAGGCAGACTATTCCGACGAGGACAAGGGCCGCGCCTGCAAGGAGGCCGCCATGGCAATGATGGCCGACATATACCTTACGCTCGCCCCGGACAACAAGGAATATTACGCAAAGGCTGAAGACTTGTGCAAGGATATCACGGCCATGGGCTACGATTTGTCGAAGTACAAGTATGAGGATAACTTCGATGCGACCATCAACAACGGCCCGGAGTCGCTGTTCGAGGTGCAGTACAGCGGCAGCACAGAGGAGGACTTCTGGGGCAACAATCCGCAGATGTCATGGCTGTCATGTTTCATGGGGCCGCGCAATTCCGACATGGTGGCCGGCAGTTACGGCTGGAACTTGCCCACACAGGAGTTCATCGACCAGTATGAAGACGGCGACCTGCGCAAGGACATGACTGTGTTCTACGAGGGATGTCCGCCTTTCGACGGCAAGGAATACAAGAGTTCATGGTCGAATACGGGTTACAACGTCCGCAAGTTCCTCGTCCCGAAGAGCGTATCTCCCGAGTTCAACACTTCTCCGGCGAACTTCGTTGTCTACCGTTATGCCGACGTATTGCTGATGGAGGCCGAAGCTCTTAACGAACAGGGGCTTACCGACGAGGCCGCCGCTCCGCTCAACATTGTGCGCAAGAGGGCAGGACTTGCTGCCGTATCTGGGCTTAGCCAGGATGAGATGCGCGAGAAAATCATACACGAAAGGCGCATAGAGCTGGCCTTCGAGGGGCATCGCTGGTTCGACATGATTAGGATAAACCACGGCGAATACGCGCTTGAATTCCTGCGCGGCATAGGCAAGGGCAACGTCACGAAAGACCGCCTGCTCTTCCCCATACCGCAGACGGAGATTGACGCTAACCCGCTTTTGAAACAAAATCCAGGCTATTAATCTTTTAACTAAATACTGAAAACATGAAAAGACATATATTCAGACCGCTGCTTGTCGTGCTCGGATGCGCCTTGCTTGGCGCTTGTGCCGACGACGATTACACCGAGTTGAACAAGGGCGAGACAGAACTCGCGCTTACGGCGGACGCGAAAGACATAACGCTTGACGAGGCTGCACACGCCGACAATGCGCTGACATTGACGTGGACGAGCGGCACCAACCACGGCACAGGCAACCGCATAACCTACAAACTCGAACTGGCCGAGGCCGGTACGGGCTTCGCCGCGCCGTATGTCGTGGCCGAAGGCATGACGCAGCAATATACTTGGACGGCCACGGTGGAGCAACTTAATACACTGTTGCGCGACAACTTCGGCGTGAAGGCCGACAACCGTTACGCCGTAGAGGCGCGCATCACGGCCAGCGTGACAGGCATCGACGATGTGCAGGTGGCTACAACGGCGTTCAATGTCGCGTCATACGAACCCGTCACGACGACGCTTTACGTCACAGGTACGGCCACATTGGGCGGCACCGACCTGTCGTTGGCGGAGGAAATGACGCGCACCGACAACGGACAGTTTACCTATACGGGCTACATGAAGGCCGGAACGTACAAGTTCATAACCACGCTCGGACAGGAGCTTCCTTCCTACAACCGCGGCTATGACGGCCTGCTCGTGCTGCGTACTACGGCCGACCAGCCCGACAACCTCTTTGAAATAACCGAAGACCATGACTATACCATCACGCTGAACCTGCTCGACGGAACTATTACTACCGTCCAGTCAGACGGTGTCAAGCCGCCTTACGACGCAATATGGTTCATCGACGGCATGGACGGTTACAGCTTCAAGCCGATGACGCAAGACGCTCTCGACCCGTTCCTGTTCCGCTACGGCGCCGAGTTCAACAACGAAGGCGACTTCAAGTTTGCCACGGCGAGCGGCAGCTGGGAGAACAACTACAAGGCCACTCAGCCCGACGCACCTTACACCGACCCGTCAGTCGAGTTCGTAAAGGGCTTCGACCCCGACAACAAGTGGCGTCTGAAGTCTGACGAACTGGGCAAGGCTTACAAGATATGCCTTGACATACGCAGCGGAAAAGAGCGCATGCTGATGGCTCCGTTCACGCCTTACGAGAACATTTGGCTCTTAGGCGACGCCGCTCCCGGCGGATGGTCGTTCGGCGACGCGGTGCCTATGACGAAGGACGCATCCAATCCTTACGTGATGACATGGACGGGAACGCTCAAGGAGGGAGAACTGAAGTTCACCTGCGACAAGAGCATCGACTGGAACGGAGCTTGGTTCATGTCGGCCACTAACGGTGCCGCGCCTACGGGGCAGGAGGAGAAAGCCCTCTTCATCAACAAGTCTGACGACGACCTGAAGGCGCAATACCTTACGGTAGACATCAAGAACATCGACAACAAGTGGAAAATAGCGGAGGCCGGAACGTACACCATCACGCTCAACCAGCTTACCGAGACAATAACAATCGCAAAACAATAAGACAATGAAGAAACTCATATATTCAGTCGTTGCGCTGCTGGCCATGTGGTCATGCAGCGACGACGACAACGTGACAGCCAAGCCCGACATCGACATCACGGGCGAAGTTACCAACGTGGTGCAGGTGAAAGCCGACCTTACCGTAAGCCTCTCTACCGACAAGGCGTGCTACAAGCCCGGCGAGACGGTTACCTTCACCGCAACGGGTACTATTCCGGCAGACGCCAAGGTGCGTTACCGCAACGGCTCTGAAGTTGTAGACGAGCAGGCCGCCGGCGGCCAGACGTGGACGTGGACTGCGCCCGACGCCGACTTCACCGGCTACCTCGTAGACGTTTACCGCACCGAAGGCGACGGCTCGGAGACCGTGCTCGGCACTATCGGCGTCGACGTTTCGAGCGATTGGACGCGCTTCCCGCGCTACGGCTTCGTGGCTACTTTCGACGCGTCGAAGACAGCCGACGGCGTAATCGAGCAGGAGATGGCCTTCCTCAACCGTTGCCATATCAACGGAGTGCAGTTCCAGGACTGGCACAACAAGCACCACTGGCCGCTCGGCGGCACGCGCGAGCAGCTTGACGAGGTGTACAAGGACATTGCCAACCGCGACGTCTACACGTCGGTCATAAAGAAATACATCGACGTGCAGCACTCTTACGGCATGAAGACGATGTTCTACAACCTTTGCTTCGGCGCACTCTCCGACGCCGCCCAAGACGGGGTTAAGGAGGAATGGTACCTGTTCAAGGACACCGGGCACGGCACAAAGGACAGCCACGACCTGCCCGACGGGTGGAAGAGCGACATCTATCTCGTTGACCCCGAGAACAAGGAGTGGCAGCAGTACATTGCAGACAGGAACGACGACGTGTACGCCAATTTCGACTTTGACGGCTACCAGATTGACCAGTTGGGCGACCGTGGCACGCTGTACAACTACTACGGCGGCAACGCCAACCTGCAACGCGGCTACGAGTCGTTTGTGAAGGCCATGAAGGAGCGCCATCCCTCGAAGCGGCTCGTCATGAACGCGGTGAGCAACTACGGCCAGTATTCCATCGCACAGGGCGACGTAGACTTCCTCTACACCGAGCTGTGGGGAGGTGAAGACCAGTTCAGCGACCTGCGCGACATCGTCCACAACAACGAGCTTTACGGCCGCCACGAGCTGCAGACGGTGTTCGCCGCCTACATGAACTACACCAAGGCCGACGGCCAGGGCGAGTTCAACACCCCGGGAGTGCTGCTCACCGACGCCGTGATGTTCGCCCTCGGAGGCTCTCACCTCGAGCTTGGCGACCACATGCTCTGCAAGGAGTATTTCCCCAACAACAACCTTACGATGACGCAGGAGCTTAAGGATGCCATCGTGCGTTACTACGACTTCATGACCGCCTACCAGAACCTGCTGCGCGGCGGAGGCTCTGAAGTTGCGGCCGAGGTAAGCTCCACGTCAGACGTAAAGGTGGCCGCGTGGCCGCCGGCAATAGGCAATGTCGTGACGTTCGCACGCCAGCTGGACGGCAGGAAGGTGGTACACCTGCTCAACTTCATGGACGCCGACAACCTCAGCTGGCGCGACATGAACGGCACCATGCCCGAGCCGCGCCTCGTAGAGGGACTGCCACTGACGATGAAGGCCACCGCGAAGGTCAACAGGATATGGGTGGCAACGCCCGACGCGCTCGGAGGAGCGGTGCAGGAACTGCCCTTCAAGCAGGCCGGAGGCGAGGTTACGTTCACCCTGCCGTCGCTGAAATACTGGACGATGATAGTAATCGAATAATCCTCCTTCATTATTTACTTTTCCGAAAGGCCGTCTTTTGCACGTCAAAAGGCGGCCTTTTAGCGTGCAAAAGGTGGTCTTTTGGAAGGCGAAAGACGGCCTTTTGCAAACCGCCTGGCTGTCAACGGATTACGGGGAGGTGAGAAGGTGGGGAGGTGAGAAGGTGAGAAAATGGGCCGTCTGCTTGTCAACTTGTCCCTCGTCTCTTGTCTGCTCGTCCCTCGTCTGCTAAGAAATAGTTTTTAAGAATTAAAATTTCGCCATGTTGTTTTTTTTGCGTACTTTTGCAAGTCAATATATACTAATTTGAAAATGGCGGAAATTCATAACAACGAGAACAATTATTCGGCCAGTAACATCCAGGTGCTTGAGGGGCTTGAGGCCGTGCGCAAGCGTCCTGCGATGTACATAGGCGACATCAGCGAGAAAGGTCTGCACCACCTGGTCAACGAGACGGTGGACAACTCCATCGACGAGGCCATGGCCGGATACTGTACACATATAGAAGTCACAATCAACGAGGACAACTCAATCACCGTGCAGGACAACGGCCGAGGCATACCCGTCGACGAGCACAAGAAGCTGCACAAGTCGGCCTTGGAAGTCGTAATGACCGTGCTCCACGCAGGAGGAAAGTTCGACAAAGGCTCTTACAAGGTGTCAGGCGGCCTTCACGGCGTGGGCGTGTCGTGTGTCAACGCCCTGTCGACGCGCATGCTGTCGCAGGTGTTCCGCGACGGCAAAATCTACCAGCAGGAGTACGAGAAGGGCAAGCCCCTGTACCCCGTCAAGGTGGTAGGCGAGACCGAGTTGCGCGGAACGCGCCAGCAGTTCTGGCCAGACCCGACCATCTTCACCACGACAGTCTATAAATACGACATCATAGCCAAGCGCATGCGCGAGCTGGCATACCTCAACGCCGGCATAAAAATAACGCTTACCGACCTCCGTCCCGACGAGGAAGGCAAGACGAAGCAGGAGGTGTTCCATGCCGTTGACGGCCTCAAGGAGTTTGTCCGCTACATAGACCGCCACCGCACACACCTCTTCGACGACGTAATCTACCTCAAGACCGAGAAGCAGGGCATACCCATCGAAGTGGCCGTGATGTACAACACCGACTATTCGGAGAACATCCATTCTTACGTCAACAACATCAACACCATAGAAGGCGGTACTCACCTCATGGGATTCCGCATGGCCTTGACCTCCACTCTCAAGAAGTACGCCGACAATGACCCGGCCATATCGAAGCAAATAGAGAAGGCCAAAATCGAAATAGCCGGCGAGGACTTTCGCGAGGGCTTGACCGCCGTAATATCAATCAAGGTGGCCGAGCCGCAGTTCGAGGGCCAGACGAAGACCAAGCTGGGCAACAGCGAGGTCACGGGAGCCGTGCGCCAGGCAGTGTCAGAGGCTCTGACGTACTACCTGGAAGAGCACCCCAAGGAGGCTAAGCAAATCTGCGACAAGGTCATACTTGCCGCTACGGCGCGTATCGCGGCGCGTAAGGCGCGTGAGAGCGTGCAGCGCAAGAACCCCATGAGCGGCGGCGGACTACCCGGAAAGCTGGCCGACTGCTCCAACAAAGACCCCAAGGAGTGCGAAATCTTCCTTGTCGAGGGCGACTCCGCAGGCGGCTCCGCCAAGCAGGGACGCAACCGCTTCACGCAGGCCATACTGCCTTTGAGGGGAAAAATCCTGAACGTGGAGAAGGTGATGTGGCACAAGGTGTTCGAGAGCGAGTCGGTTATGAACATCATACAGAGCATCGGCGTGCGCTTCGGCGTTGACGGCGAGGACGACAAGGAGGCCAACATCGACAAGCTGCGCTACGACAAAATCATCATAATGACCGACGCCGACGTCGATGGTTCGCACATCGACACCCTCATCATGACGCTCTTCTACCGCTTCATGCCTAAGGTAATACAGGAAGGCCACTTGTATATCGCCACTCCGCCGCTTTACCTCTGCACGTACAAGAACAAGGTAAAGGAGTACTGCTATACCGACCAGCAGCGCCAGGCGTTCCTCGACAAGTACGGAGACGGCATGGAGGACGGCAAGAACATACACACCCAGCGCTACAAAGGTCTTGGAGAGATGAACCCGGAGCAGCTCTGGGAGACCACCATGAACCCCGAGACGCGCCTCCTGAAGCAAGTAACCATCGAGAATGCGGCCGAGGCCGACGAGATATTCTCAATGCTCATGGGCGACGATGTGGAACCGCGCCGCCAGTTCATAGAGCAGAACGCCACCTACGCCAACATCGATGCATAGTTTAAAGGTAAAAAAGTAAAACGGTAAAGAGGTAAAACTTCTCAGACTGTGCATGGCATATAAGAAAGACGGGAACGCTTGATAAAGTTCAGCGTTCCCGTCTTTCTTATGTCTGTATAGTTTGTATCTAAAGGCTTCCGGCTGGTTTTACCTTTTTATTTTTTTACCGTTTTACCTTTACATTCACTATTTTACCTTTTTACTTTTTTACCGTTTTACCTTTTTAACCTTCTTCGTTGCCTTTATAAAGTAAGTGATGAGCAGGGCGTAAGCCACGAGTGCGCATACCTGCGACAACGGATTGGCCAGCCACTCGGCGTTGACAAGGTTGACGTCGGCGAAGCGCAGCAGTGCGCTTACAACTCCCATGAGCGCTCCTCCGGCGATGAAGCCGCTGGCGATGAGCGTGCCTTTCTCGCCGCGCGCCTTGTTCTCGTCGGCGTTCTTCGAGCGAGATGTCACGTACCAGTTGATTGCTCCGCCCACGAGCAGCGGTATGTTAAGCTCTATGGGGATGAACATTCCGAGGGCGAAGGCCAGCGCAGGCACTTTGAGCAGCGTCAGAATGATGGCTATGAGTGCGCCGATGCCGTAGAGAACCCAGGGCGCGCCTACGCCGTTCATGAGCGGGTCGATGACCGCCGCCATAGCGTTTGCCTGAGGGGCGGCAAGCTGGCCGCTGGCAAAGCCGTATGTCTTGTCGAGCAGGAGCATCACTCCGCCTACTGTGGCGGCCGAAACCAGAGTGCCGAGAAACTTCCAAGTCTCCTGCTTCTTGGGCGTTGTGCCGAGCCAGTAGCCAATCTTCAGGTCGGTGATGAACGCCCCCGACATTGACAGCGCGGTGCATACCACGCCGCCCATGATGAGCGCGGCCACCATGCCTCCCGTGCCTTTAAGCCCTACGGCCACCATGACTACGGAGGCGAGGATGAGCGTCATGAGCGTCATGCCCGACACTGGGTTGGTTCCTACGATGGCTATTGCGTTGGCGGCGACGGTTGTGAAGAGGAAGGCTATTACCGCAACGAGCAGTATGCCGACCGTGGCGAAGAGCAGGTTGCCCTTCATTACGCCCATCCAGAAGAACAGGAAGACCACCAGAAGGGTGACTATCGCGCCTATGGCGATGACCTTGAATGGTATGTCGCGCTGCGTGCGGAGCACCTGCTTGCCGTCGTTCTTGCCTCCGCGCATCTCGCGTGCGGCCAGGCTGACGGCGTTCTTGATGATGCCCCACGAGTTGATGATGCCTATTACGCCGGCCATTGCTATGCCGCCGATGCCGATGTACTTGCCGTAAGACGTGAAAATCTGCTCGGGCGACATGTCGCCTACGGCGGTGGCGATGGCCGGGTCCCACTGGTTGAGCACCTGTCCGTCGAACAGAACGGCCATGAGCGGCACTATGAGCCACCACACCGCCAGCGAGCCCAAGCAGATGATGAGGGCGTACTTCAGTCCGACGATGTAGCCGAGGCCGAGCACCGCCGCGCCCGTGTTGACCTTGAACACGAGCTTCGCCTTGTCGGCCAGCGTCTCGCCGAGGCCGATTACGCGCGTGGTAAAGTTCTCGTTCCACCAGCCGAAGGTGGCCACGATGAAGTCATACAGTCCGCCCACCAGACCGGCCAGCAGCAACGGCTTGGCCTGCTGGCCGCCCTTTGCTCCGCTGACGAGCACCTGCGTCGTGGCCGTAGCCTCGGGGAAAGGGTACTTGCCGTGCATGTCGCTGACGAAATACTTGCGAAACGGGATGAGGAACAGTATGCCCAGCACGCCTCCCAGGAGCGAGCTTAGGAATATTTCGATGAACGACGCGCCCATGCCGGGGTATTTGTCGGCAAGTATGTAGATGGCCGGCAGGGTGAATATTGCGCCTGCCACCACCGCGCCCGAGCACGCTCCGATGCTCTGTATGATGACGTTCTCGCCCAAGGGGTTGCGCCGCTTGGCCGCGGTCGATACTCCCACGGCAATTATGGCGATGGGTATTGCCGCCTCGAACACCTGTCCCACGCGCAGCCCGAGGTATGCGGCGGCGGCCGAGAAGAGCATCGTCATGAGCACGCCCCACGTCACCGACCAGCCGTTGACTTCGGGGTAGACCTTGCGCGGGTCCATCACGGGGCGGTACTCCTCGCCCTCTTTCAGTTCGCGGAACGCGTTGTCAGGCAGCCGCATCCCGTCTTTTTCCAAGTCTTCCATGTCTTTCATTATGTTTGTTTGTTATTTCCAGAGTTTCGCATATTGGCGCAAAATTAAGAAAAATATGGTTCATCCACAAACCTTTTGGGTGAAATGTATGGTTCATTAATGAACACACTCTACCTTAAGCCAGGCGGTCGGTAACTGTCATTCCGCGCTCCGACGCGGA
>OGGJ01001520.1_pt1 | contig 18769 bp, 21 predicted proteins | sample 1571071 | NCBI WGS metagenome assembly OGGJ01 (sample SAMEA2581954, study PRJEB24529) | metagenome | biome: Human gut stool | place: China | collected 2011
CGGGGCTATTTGATTAATTGTTTAACTCGTCCCATTTTAACGGGACACTAATGAACACGTAAAGAAGAACAACGTCCGATTTGTGATGTTGCCTCTTCTCATATGGCTCGTCGAAACTTTATAGGTAATCTTTACCAGAAGACACAGGATCCTGACGCTATTGGTGCTATGACTGGTCATGTAGAAGGAAGCAAGGCCTTTAGTCGGTATCGTACAGTAGATGATAACATAAAAAAGAACCTTATTGCATCTCTTGAGTGAGAAATGTAGCAGAATCAGAAAGCAATCAGGGATTTTTTTGATTATAAGATAAATAAATGTTTGAGTCATATCATGATCCGAATAGGTAATGATATGGCTTTTTTTATGAGTTTAGATGAGATTTGTTCATGGTTTGCCGTTGTTCTCTTATAAATTTTTGGCCAATAATTGGGACGGCCAGGATTTTTTGAGCCCTGACTTGGTCCCGTCACTTTCTCTTGAGCTTCTTTACCTTTGTACCGAAAAAAAAAATAGTTATGAAAGATTTTTTACAAGAGCTTGCCTCAATGGTGGCGGCTAAAATGTCTGAGTTGGCTAATGCTTCTCGTCTGGAAAGCAGGATTGAAGGTTTGCCGCAAGATGTAAAATATTTTACGATAGAGGAAGTGTGTCGAATGGCTCGTATAAGCCGGGCTACGTTTTACCGACATCGTAAGGCTGGCCTTATCATTCCTAGCCGATTTGCAGGACGTCGTCCTTTGTTTACACATAGCGACATCGAATCGTATTTACAAAATCAAATAACATTATGAACATAAACAGTCAAGGCCCTGTGACCGAGTTATCAGCGGAGCAGGCACCCGCTTACGAGGCGGCTAGTGAGAATGAAAGTTTAGTAACAAACAATCTAAAATTTGAAAGTATGAAAAAAGAAAAAACAGGTAAACCAGAAGAACAGGTAAGCTTAGGTGAGGTATGTAATGTAAATTCAGCTAACACAAACATTAAGTACTTGTTGTCTCAAGCAGATCAAGAGTTTTGTAATAAGGCTGTAAATGAAGTTATTGCCAGACTAGAACCTAGTGGGTTAGCAGCTCCTGCGTTTAATACCAGTATCATTAATCTGACTGGAGCTGAAAAAGCTGGGTTAATTACAGTTGCAAAGTTAAAGATGAACCGCTATCCCAAAGACAAGGCCATTGAGAAAATTATGGAATCCATTCAGGACTGCGGCCAACAGATCTTAGTTCTAGCAATTCCTGGTAGAGTAGCTAAGAAATACGGCTATAGTCTAGTAAGATTTGACGGTACTGAGATTCCTGAAGGGCAAATAGAAGAAGCTATTGGTCTTGTCGATGGGCAAAGTAGATATTCAGCCTATCAGAAGTTGCTCAAGGAAAATCCAAGTATGGCTGCACCAGACCTATTTGCGTATTTTCCACTATGCTGGGTAGCTCTTGATGAAATGTTAAAATCAATCAATCTTAAAGTGTTCTCCTGGAGAAATTCGGATTACATGACTGGAGTCTTAAGTAATAGAGCAATTACAGATAAGACAAAAGAAGCTCTTATGTTTATTCAAAAACTTGAAGCTGATGGGTATAATTACACAGCCGCATGTGAATGGCTTACCTTAGACAAAGGAATAATTCGTAAAACTCCGCTTGTAAAGGCAATGAGTTCCAACGAATCATCTTTGGAGTTTGACAAGGCTGAATTCGGTATGCAGCTCTGTGGTGCTGCTCAAGGAAAGTTTAAAGATAATTTTGAAGCTGTATTAAAATCGAAGGTGTTTCCTGAACTGGTTATTTCCAAATGGAATGCAGCCTGTAAGGAATTGACTCAGCCACAAGCTACTGAACTTATGAAGACTTTCTTTGGAAATCTTACAAAGAAGGAAATCGAAGAGATTGCCAAGCCAAGTGAATACAAGCGAGGATGTGGACGGAAAAGGGAGGAGTTCGTTGCCGAGCACTTTGAAGCGTCTTTCAACACATTCCTGAGTAAGCATCCTTATTCAACGTTTAAGAAGGTATGATTTCTTTGGTTAAACAACTGAATTAAAAAAATGAAAACAATTGATTTAAAAAATAACACTTGTAATTATACAGGTGTAGAACCATGCTTCAATGGCATGGTAGTTGATCCAGTATTGATGAGCGAGATTCAACAGCTTGGTTTATGTGAAAATCAAGAGTTCTTCGTCCATGAAATGATCAAGAAAGTGATCGAGTTTGCAAAAATCGGTTTTGTGGACGAAACAGGTATCAGTGCTCTTGATATATCAGAACGTAATGTCTGGGGGCCGTGTCCAAAAACTTGCCCTATGCATAAACGCAAAACCTGTCGTTGTATGCGTAAGGTTACATTCCAGGAGGACTACTACCTAAGCATAGGCCGTAACTTTCCCAAAGGAACTGTCATAGGTGCATGGAAGGAAAATCCATTTCCAACCGTAAAGTATGAGTCATGCTATAATTGGATCATGAACCCTGATCTTTACAATGCTCCACGTCTTGTACTGGATTTCATCAATGAAAAGCTTAAGGAGGCTCTTCCCCAACTAAACCTTTGGGCAAAAGCAACAGAATTAAAGCTGCTTACCATCTATGATTTGAATGTACACCCAAACTCGAAACATTATTAAAAGCAAATTCCTTCAGATTCAATAGATGACTGAGGGGAGTAAGTATTAATCTGGCCTTAGGATGATGAGAGTCGTTCTAAGACCATAATAAAAACAATAATTATGAATAAAAATAAATATTTTATGGATCTAGCAAAAGAGTACGGTCCAATACAACTTGAGAAATGTTTTAAGAACATGGCTATTGACCCAATCCTTATGAAAGAGATAGAAGGGCTAGGAGTGTTCAGCAAGAATCAGAAATATTTCTTGCAAGAAATGGTAAATAGGGTTATCTACTTTGCAAGAAAAGCTTTCGTCAATGCACCTCAAAAAATAAGTGGCCTTAAAATCTCATGCTTTGGAACATGGGGAAGTTTACCAGAAAGCGATTTTATACATCATATTGGAAAGTATGATGACATTATTTATTCTGAACTTCTTAAAGATTATAAGGATCTTTTTCAAGAAGGCACTATTATGGGAAGTATAAACGATCATCCATTCCCTGCTGTAGAAGAATCATATATTTATCGTGAGCTACTATATCCAGACAACTATGATGCTCCTCATCATGCTCTCGAATTCGTTAATGCTAAACTTTCCGCAGCTCTGCCTGGGTATAATTTGTGGTGCAAAGCGTTGGATTTGGATGTTTTAAATATTTACGATTTAGACAAATTACCACATATGAAAACTTATTATGAGTTTTATTGTTAGCTAAATCTATTAATCAATGAGGGTTAGGGGGTAGGAGGTAGATACATAACACCTGTGGTGGAATAAAAAATCTCCAGAGCATTCAAAAACCCTTTAAAGGATAATGAATCCCTAAATAAACTATTCCATTATCCTTCGGTTATGTAATATCCCTTACTCCTTACCCCCTAAAACTTATAAATATAGAAATTATGAAGAAAGAAAAAATTAAAGTAAGTCCCGGAATTAAATTCTTATCTGAAATGGAAGACTTATTCAATGTCCTACCGGATAAAGGACATTACATATTCAACAAGAAAGTCTGTGGTTGTGGAGCTACAGAGTTATTCCTTGGTTGTGCCAAGAAATGTATTTTAGCCAGTCCAAGAAAGAATCTGCTCTACAACAAATACAGTCAACATCTTTCTGATAACTTCCACCTTTTCAGATATGAGGGAGACCGGGATAAGTATTTTGCAAACGGTTCTATAAGTTCTAGTGAGACCGTAACATACAAGGATAATCTCCGGAACTATGTCAAGAATGGTAGAATAAAGATTCTGACGACTTACGATTCCCTGAAACATATTCTTGAGATACTGAATGAACTGAGTGAGAATCTCGAAGAATGGAATGTTATAGTGGATGAGTTTCAGGTTATGTTCTATGACTGCCATTTCAAGGCAACCACGGAATATGAATTTTACAAGCTCTTACAAAGTTTTCCAAATGTCGTATTCCTTTCTGCCACACCGTTCTTGGAGGAATATCTTGAACAGCTTGAATTCTTTAAGGATCTGACCATGTATGAACTGGATTGGCCGGGTACTATGATGGAGAAGCCTGATGTAAAGCTGACCAAGACTTCCAGATCCATAACAGAACTCTGTAAAGGTATTGTTGAGAAATACAGGAAAGGAGAAGGAGAAAGTACAATGATTGGTGGAGTAGAATTCAGGGCAAAGGAGGCAGTATTTTACATCAACAGTGTGAAGGAAATTGTCGGGATTATTAAGAAATTCAAGATAAAGCCGGATGAGGTCAATATCATCTGCTCCTCCACCAAAGAGAATATAGGTAAACTGAAGAATCTCTCAAAGGAAACGGGGCTGGATTATAAGATTGGCGATATTCCAGGAAAGGGAGAAAACCATAAAATGTTTACCTTCTGTACCTCGACCGTATATGTTGGTGCTGATTTCTATTCCGATAATGCCTATTCTTACATATTTGCCAATCCTCATGTTGAAAGTCTTACGATAGATGTCTCAGTGGATATACAGCAGATCATTGGACGGCAGAGACTTGATTCTAATCCTTTCAAGAACAAGGCTACCCTATTCTTCAAGACAAAAGCATCCGATATGACTGAGGAAGCTTTGAACGAAAGTATAAGGCAGAAGAACGAAAAGACAAATAGGCAGATAGAAAATTTTGATTCAGCTCCACATAAGACGGATTTCATAGAGGGGCTGAACAAGAAACCGAATCATAAGGAAAACTACTGCTGCATAAGTAAGGATGAGAAGGGTAATCAGGTCATAGAAAAGAATCCGCTACTTGAATTAGCAGACAGAAGAGCATGGGAAATCACAAACAAGATATACAACAATGATTTCTCCATGTTCACAGCTTTAAGGGCAAATATGACTGTAACCAAAGAAACGGACTGTGATGATCCCGGTATCAGGGCTTTGTTTCAGAAGTGGAATAACCTGAAATGCTTTAAGGATAGGGCTCTTTTCTATTGTAAGACTTCAGAGGAAAATCCTGAAATTCTGGATAAATGCTCTTTCATACCGGGTAAATACAGGGATTACTACGAAGCTCTCGGGAAAGAAGGAATGGAGCTGTTGGGATGGAGAGAGGATTACATAAAGAATGCCATTGCTCCTATACCCTTCGAGCAGAGACCGAATAATGAGATCCTGAAAAAGCTGAAGGAGAAACTGGAAGTCGGGAAATTTTATACAAAGGCAGAGGTTAAGGAACTTCTATGTCGGATTTTCGAGGATCTGGGACTTAAAGGTAAACCAAGTGCATCCGATATCTGTTTTTACCTCAACTGTGAAGAGAAATCCAAGAGAGTTGACGGGAAAAAAGTAGCAGGGTTTCAGATTCTATCGTACCATAAAAAGAAAGTAAGTCTGTTTGAGAAAATTACTGATGTCAATAACCCTAAAGATTCAAATCTGGATGAAGTTCTGGAAATGATAAAGACAGGAAAAAAGTTCGACCTCAAGAAGAAAACTGAGGATGTCAGGAATGCAAAGGATAAGGATGAGAAAGACGGGATGAAAATAAGAATCCCGGCTGTTACATGGAATGGAACCTTCGAAAGTAAGAATAAAAACTGCCTTAAAGTTTATTCCTCTTACACAGCCCTTGATTTTGACCATATACCTTCAGAAAAGATGCAGGAGTTCATTGACAACCTCAAGAAATCTCCTCATGTTTATGCCGGATTTAAAACTCCAAGTGGTGAGGGTTATAAAGCCATTATCCTACATGACAACCTCGAACCTCTCTACCATGATGACCTCTATGAACAGCTGCTGAATCATTATAATTGTGGAGTAAAGGATACATCAACGAGAGATCTGGCAAGAGGGCATTATCTTTCTTATGACCCTGATCTATGGATAAATCCTGATGCTGAACCTTTCCACTTCGTCCCTTCTGTTTCAAATCCTAAAGCAGTAACAATGAAAACTGAAACCGTGATAATGACTGATTCCGGTGATGATATTCTTGTTTTGGATGATGATGAAGCTTCCCTGTTCCTCCAAAAACTGAGCAAACAGATAATCTCAGACGAAACCATAATCAAGTTCCTAAAGGGAATTTGGACTGGAAAAGCCATTGAAAAAGGAAGGAATAATACAGCGATGTCTTATGCTGGGATTTTCTGTAAAGCTGGAATTGAGAAGGAGAAGGCTAAAACAGTCATAGAAGAACTGATTCCCGATTTTGATATTTCTGAAATCATCAAATATGCCTATTCTCATAATACCTTCGGTTGCGAGAGAAGACGGTACATGAGAAAGAAAAAATAGTCAATTATATTATAACAGATAAAATGAAGAAAATAGAAATTCTTAATGTCATTATTAATCAGATTCAGGAAGATAAAAACACTTACGATGACAAGTTTAAGGACTACTATAAGGCTTGTCATGAAATAAACTCAGTATCTCGGAACTCAGGCTTTCCCTTTGTTTCAATGGATAGTAAAATCTACCTCTATACGGGAACCCATTTGGAGGAAGTTGATGAGAATGAGCTTATGATGTTCCTGAAGTTTTCTTACCAAAAACTTTCCGGAGATTCAGTTTATTGTGGAAAAAAAGAGCTTATAAATGGACTTACAGCTCAGTTCCCCTATACGGTCATGGGCTTGAATGTAAAACAGGCTGAAGATAAGATTAATTTCTGTAATGGTACTCTAGACTTGAAGACTGGAACCCTCTGTAAACATAATTGGGCTGATTACTTCAGATATGTCCTCCCTTATAATTATGATAAGAATGCAGGATGTCCGGTGTTTATGAAGTACCTGAATGAAGTAATGCCGGAAATGAAAGCTCAGGATGTACTTTCAGAATATGTTGGATGGTTATTCATGCCCGGATTAAAATTGGAGAAAGTCCTGTTCCTTTATGGCTCTGGTTGTAATGGAAAATCCGTTTTTGTAGAGATCGTTGAAGCATTATTGGGAAAAGAGAATATATCCCATGAATCCTTGTCTGATCTATGTGGTGAATATGGGGCAAACAGCAGGTCTAATCTGGCTGGAAAGATTCTAAATACTTGTTCTGATGTCGCTCCCAATGCTTTTGCCGGTGACCTCTTCAAAAGGATTGCCAGTGGAGAACCGATAAGTGCCAAGATTCTCTATAAGGATGTCACTACTCTTACAGACTATGCCAAGATGATGTTCTGCCTTAATGAACTGCCGAAAACCAATGATACCTCTAACGGCTTTTACAGGAGATTCTTGATAGCTCCTTTCAATGTCCAGATTCACAAGAATAAGATCAATCCCAATCTGGCAAAGGACATTATCTCTCATGAACTCCCCGGTATCATGAACTGGGTCCTTGAAGGTCGGAAGAGACTGGTCAAGAACGGAGCGTTTACAGATTCTCCGGTTATGAGTAAAGCACTGGAGGAATATAAGTTGATGGGATCAAAAAAGAAGAAAAGATTCTCCTTCCTGCTTCCGCCTTTCAATGACAGATAATAGAAAAGGAGCCACCAGTAATGATGGCTCCTCATTTATTCTTAAAGTGTCCCGGTTTATTGGTTGATTCTGGTGGGACAGTGGGACATGCTATTGCGAGGGAAATTTTTCTTGGTCCATGATATTCTTTTCTTTGTATTTCTATTTTTACAGACTTAAAACTAAACGATAGGAATAATAATTTGATACTGTTTATTTCTTTTGTTGCTTATAAGTTTCTTTTGTCATAATTCCTTTTCGAGCCTCCTCCTTATTTTCGGCTTCTTTGTAGAAGATCCAATGATGTATGGCATATCCAGAATAAATTGAAGTATATGCCTGTTGAAAATTCCACCCTTTTTCAGACATATAATTTGCAGCATCAACCATACTGTTGAATTCGATTTCTTTACCGTTATCGTCAACTAGTTTTTGCTTGTTTTTAAGTCCGTTCCATATAGAATATACAGGACTGTCTCCAAAATCAAATACGATTTTCAAACCAGCTGATAGTTCCTTTTCCGTACCTTTAATTTCACAGTAATATTTTTTTGTTTGAGCTTGAATTGTAATGTAACTCAATAAACTGATGAAAAGGATAATTAATTGTTTCATAATTCAGTTTTTGGGGTATTAATGAATGATTCCTTAAATGTATTTAGAATGGTAACTTAATATCTTCTGTTTCTGGAATTTGGTTATTTCTTAGTTTCATTCTCGATAAGGAAGAGCTCTGAAGGATTGGTAAGAATGTACTTGTAACTTCCTTCATACATATAATATCCAACGACCAAGAATGCCTTTGAGATACCGTATTTCTTGAGAATGCAATCCTGATCTTTCCAGAAAAACAAATCTCCTTCTTTGGCATTGTAGATTGGAACTTCATTCTCGGTAGACACATTGGGTAGATTCTTTGCCTCTAATTTGTTCTTTGTTGTGCTATTAATATAGGCAAGGTAACTATTGTTTTTGCTTAATCCACTAACATAAGTCTGTTTGAGTGGAAAAGTCTCATCCTTATCCAGAACTTTCAGGTTTCCATATATCGGCAAAGATTCAAAACGACCAAGAACTACCTGATCATTATTGATCGCTGAACATTCTAATCCCGTATTCTCATTGGCTGGGACATAACCAAAAATTTTAATCGTGTTTCCAAAGGCATCTTGAAAAAGGTGTTTTGTATTTAGTTCCTTAGTTTCGTTGAAAATCTCCTGTAAGTTTTTTGTTTCCATGTTTTTTAATTTAAAGAATTTTTGTAAAGTTAGTGTTTTTTATTGATTGGACAAAGAAAAAACAGAAGACCTTTTTATCGGTCTCCTGTCTGTTGCATTATCAAATCTCTCCTCTCAGATATTTTCCTCTGTATGCCTTTCCTTCCTCTTTATTCCCATATATCATCATCCTCTTGCTACCGAACTCTTCCCGGTTAGAATGATAGTTATTTCTCAACATTCCTTCAATCTCCGTTCCGGAAATTCCATGTCTACCGAATGTATTTAGTAGGTAATCCTTTGCATTCTCATAAAGAATTCCATAAAGACATAACCATTTTGCTCTGGATAATATGGCTCTATGTCTGTTTCCGTCTTTATATGAATCTGGATACTGCTTTCTCCAGCCCTTATCTGCATAATTTATTAATTGCTTGTCCTTCCATAATTTTTGCCATTCCTCATTTTTGCTTATTTCCTCATCAGTATGTATGAACTCTGAAGAACAAACCATTCCATTGTCCTTGGAACTGGAATATGTCTTTTCCTTTGGCATTGGTATGGAAGGATCATAGACAAAGTGATATGGTTGAAGATTTTCTTTATTCGGATTAACCCATATATCAGGATCATGGCAGATAAAACATGTTCTGGTTATATCAGAGCAGTTCATATCAAACTCTTCTATTTTTGAATACAGATTCTTTTTAACCTGAAAGAACAAGTTATAATGATAGTCAGGGTTTTCATTATCATGCATCATAAGAGCCTTTATTCCATCTTTACTAGGGGAAATCCAGAGTGAGTATATGTGAAGGCTGTCTGCATATTGTATAAGTAACTTTCTGAAATCAACAACTTTATGGTAATCATGAAAATGGTCAAAGTCAATAACAAGAAGGTTTGAATATTCTACCAAGTTATCAGGATTGTCATTTCTATACCTGAATATTCCTGAACCTGTAAACATAGGAAGCTGTCTTTTTAGTTCTTTATATTCTTGCTTATCAACTGCATTTCTTACTTTCTCTGTTAGTTCAGAAATAGTGCATGAGTCTTTTCTTATAAGCTCTATTACCTCATCTATAGTCATTGTATATTGAGAATTGGCATCTTTTGCATTATAATATATGCTTACTGTTTTCTTAATTGTATTCATAGTCCTTTAAAGTTTAATTTATAATAAGGAAGAGGAACTTCGTCCTCCTAGAAGTGTAGTAGAGGGACATAACACACACACCACTTCTACACTCTTTGGACTGCGAAGCATGTCTTTCTTATTCTCCTCTTTAATATTATTATATTCCCTTATTTTAATTATTACCCCCCTTTTTTTTACTTCTCTATAAATATTGACATCTATTCAAAAAATCGGGGGTAGTTATTATATTTATTGTTCTTGGCATTCTTTGGAGAAAATAGAGGATATGCTAAGTTCTATTCCTATCTTTTTAAGTGTTTCAATCAGAGTCTTGTATTTTCCTCTTTCCCGTCTGTCTCTTTTAATTCCTAAGTTCTCAAGATGTTCAAACCCAACATTTATACTGCATTCCTTTCCCAAAGTTATAGCATTCTGAAGTTTATTATCTGAACCAACAAGCTTTATGATTTCCTCCTTTATGTTCTTTCTGATTTTCATTTCCTTAATCTTCTTCTTCCAGTCATTATTTGTCAGACTGTATCTTCTTAGTATCAGATTATCATTGAAGTATTTTGTCATTCTTTCAATAAACCAGGAATCAAAGTCATCAGTATAAATTACCTTATATGACTCTCCCTTGATATGTTTTCTTATTCCTATCCTTGAAATTAATTGAATGAAAAACCAGTCCTTATAATCCTGTGTGTCGGTAGTCATTCCATAAGCCCGTCTGATTTTGGAAGATTCTGTATTAGGTAAAGTCCAGTCACCAAGGAGAACGATCTGCTTATAATCCCGGAAACTGTTGGTGCTCTTATTGTCATTTGCCCCATAATAGGTTACATGGAACATTCTACTATCCACATTTCTTTTCAACAGTGCATTCCTTATTCTTTCCTTATAGCCAGAATTTCCTGAATCGCTTTTTTCATCGTTCACTTCCTTCCATGATATGATAAGAGTAGGTTCTGTTATAAGTTCTGCTATCTTTGATATTACTTTTTCAAATAAACCGTCATTATGATTTCTCCTTGTTATCCCGAATTCTAGTTTCTGGAAATCAACTACAGTATTATATTTAACAGGGGTGTCTAGGAGCTTATAGTTTCTTATATCCTTGAAAAGAATATCCCCGACACCTTCAAAGATGAGAATATGGGTGTTGATTGTTGTATTGTCTGGGCATAGGTCAACAGGGTAGAATGATATGCTTAGTTCTTTCCTACCTGATATACTCCATGAATCATAGTAGTCGGGAATAAGATTTAATGCGACCTGTTTCTTTATCCTGTCAATCTTGAACTTAGTATTGAATATCTCCGAACTTGTACCTTGAATAAACATGTCATAGAATTTCTCTATTTCTTTCGGTTTCTTGCTTCTTGCTTTTCCTTTATTATCGATATCAGTAAAATTTCCCATCATCACAGAACTGAAGATTGCGAATGGTTTTATGAATGTCGGAGTCTCATCAAAAATGATATATTTTCTAAGGTCATTCCGCGTCATCAGTTTCTTGAAGTCACCATTAAAAAAACTGACGCTGGAATCTGGTTTATAGATAAGAAAGTAGTTTATAAGGTCTGTCCAGAATCTCACATGTGTAATCAGTAATATTTTCTTCTGCATTATTATTTCTGGATTGTCTTTGTACTCTGATAATGAATAATAAAACTCCTCATTACTGGAGATTATCATGACATCCTCCCTTTTAAGTTCCGGCATTATATTAACAAGGTTCTCAATTATCCATTTATACATCTTATCCAGTTCTTCCAAGGTATCGACACAATAAAGAACCCCCTCATTATATTTATTTCTTATAAGACTTTTGATACTCTCAGTCTTCCCACTGCCACAACCGGAGGAAATAATATAACCGCCTTTTTCATCAGGTATGTCAATTTCCCCGGTCTTAAGTCTCATCATGAATCCCGGACCTGTCTGGTGGGGTTCTATATTAAAAAGCTCCTTCATAATTTCCTCCTTCCCCAGTATCATCAACCACAACAATCTCATCCTTGTACTTGGAAAGAAGATAATTGTAGAATGAATTAAAGTCTGACTCATTAAAATATCCGCTCTCTATATCATCAGAATTATCCTCAAGTTCCTTCATTTCTGCTTTTATAATGTCAAGCAGTTCTGTCTTTTTATATTCTGTTTTCTTCATTCCTGTTTTTGTTTTATGGTTACAATAATGGGAGACAGTTATTTGGTGCAACTATCTCCCATGCTACTATAATTTCATTATTTGATTTCCACTCTCAAAACAATTTTATCTCCATTAATTTCCAACTCCGTCTTCTTCAGCTTATCACCTCCCAACTTCTCAGCACTTTCCTTGTATGCTTTAAGAAACTCAGTCTGTTCCATTGAATAAGAATAGCCGTAAGGAACTTTATAAAACTGGACTGGCATTCTAAAGCCTTCATATCCCTCACCGGTTATTAAATAAGCATCAGCATCAAGGATCATTTCCTTTGGATCATGGAAAGAAGAATAATTAACTCCACGATAGAAATACATGGCTCCTGTTTTTCCGGCAATATAGAGCTTGAATATAACCTTGTCCTTTCCAACGTAATTATCAATATCTTTCTGAACTGCTTTTTCAATTTCTTCAATCGTTTGTTTTTCTGTGTCGTAAATCTTACTTGTTATAAATAATTTCATAGTTAATCCTCCTGTTTTGATTTTTGTGATTTAATGTTCAGTTCAATTCCCATTTTCTCCTTTAAAAAAGATACAAGTCCCCGGTAAGCATCGACCCTCTTTCTCTCTCTTGGCAAAATTTTCAAAGCATCCTGAAGAGTAAGATTAATACAGAGTCCGGTTTTAAAGCTCTCTCCATACATATCACGGAGAGTTTGAATATCCTCCTGGTACTTTTTCGGGATTCTTATTTCAGCTGTCTTTTCTTCGATAACATCAGGCTCAGCTTTTTCCTGATGACTGGGAACTACTACTCTTTCATCCCCTAGTATTTGATTTATAAATTCGTCAAACATAGCATTTGATTTAAATTCATGGATAAGGATACCGGGGGATGATAATGGCGTTTTTGTCATTTGGGGAGAAGGGGATAAAAAAACACCAGAGAACTAAGTCCCTGGTGCTGTATGGAATTGTACTATAAACCAAAACTATTTTTAGCTTGTTCTGATAGTGCAGGAAGTAATTCTTGGTATGTTACAAGAATTCGAACTTCTCCTTGATAACCGTAACCGATACTGTATTTAGGGAAAATAAACGTAATACCTTCTGTTGAAAGAGAAAATCTATTAGGAATCTTGGTTGCTTTTGATTCATATTCATCAAGAGATATGTGGCTGTTAATGATATTCAATGCTCTTTCTTGGTTTTCAAATAACTCATTAATAGTTAATTCCCTATTTGAAATACTATTGAAGTTTACGTAATCTGTCTGTTCTATATATGAAGCTCCTGTTCCTCCTCCTAAATATGCAATTTTTGTTATCTCGAAAATGAAGTAATTACCAAGTTGTTTACTGAATTTTATGAATAGGTTAGTATAAGTACTGTCAATAGCATCTTCAATATCTTCTTCTTGTTGTTCTTGAAAATACTCCATTATGCATTGATGTAAATTGTGACTTTTTTTATCAAATGCATTATAGATAATACTTGATTGAATAGCCTTAATATCGTTTATTCCAACCAGATGTGTAGGCCATTCTATTTCAATGGTGTGGCTGCCTTTTACTTCATTTATATATTCAAATTGATTTTCTTCTAAAGAATCAATTGTTTCCATTTCTTCAGACATATTTAAACTATCTTCATAGATGGAATAATCCATATCTGATGTTGTATCTGCCTTTTCTGCTGTTGTAATATTTTCTGAGGGTTGGTTCGGATTATCATTGCAGCTTCTTGTATTGAAGCTTATGATCATAATAGCAATGAAAATGATGCATCCAATACCTAGAACAATATAGGGTACTATTGAGCGTTTTTTAGGGTGAGCAGAAGCTTGATTCTCATGTGGAGTACTACTTTGAGGGATAGCTTGGTTCTCATCAGAAGTTTTTGGAGATTCCTTTGTTTCTGAAGTTTGATTTTCTGTACTTGCGAATAAAAAGTCCAAAGCCTTGGAGTAAAATCTATAAGCAAGACTAACAATTAATATGGTTATGATTGGAATTATTACAATAATAGGAATTCTGTCAGGTATAGGGTATATCTTTGATAATAAGTTAACATACATGTCCAAGAATCTTCCAAGAAAAATGCTAAAGACGAGGAATATTAATGCTATGGCTATATTTGATATCCTCATTTGCCTTTTAGTTAGTTTTCCTATACGATATACACCATATAATTCTATAAATATTAGTATGATTGTAAGAATGCAACTAACTATAGAAATTAAATTTATAGTATTGGCTGAATCAATGAGACTTATTACCGATGTAGATCTTTCTATTTCTGGTAATGCTCCATTTTGATTTGCAAAATCAACGATTTCTCCCAAATCCCCCAAATATGGAGTATAAGTAGAAACATTATGAAGGTTATCTATTCTTCCTGCAACATTGATACATCCATTTCCGGCACTGTAAATAAAAAACAACAAAAGGAGTTGGATTATAGGAACTATTAATAAGAATTTTATCCCATCAACAAAGTCTTTTGGGTGTTTCTCCAACATTTGCTTCCTTAGAATAAGATATGCTACAATGCCTATTGCACTTGAAATCTTTAATGTAGTGTCAACCAATATAAATATTATAATTCCAATGGCGATTAATATTTTATTCTTCGTACTCATTTTGTTTGAAAATTTAATTTGTAGTTCTATTTATAGTGTATTGTTTTTTTATTGTAAAATGATATAAATAATGAAAGGGAAGAAGCCAGATAACAACGAGGCCTAAAAGTTCTAAAGAAGAATCTTCATTAATAGCATTAATAATTTTCATTGTTCCACTTTGATTGACCATAAAGGTTAGAACGTCTCCTAATAGATTTCCAATATAGAAAATTAAAAGGGAATGAATAATAGCGATACCTTCAATGATAAGTTCATTGAATTGAGTTTTATATGTTGAATATATTTGTATGAAAAGAATTATAAAACTGCCAATTAATATGTATCTAGCCTGTTGATGAAGCTTTTCGGTAAGTAAAAGCATTGTTAGCTGGTCTTGAGTGAAATCAATGCCAATCAATGAAACGGATAAATCGTTTACATAATTATTTTCATTTATAAATTGATTAATTTCATCTTGTGGAATATCTCCTTCTACAAGAAAGGAAATTAAGCACAGAACAGAGCAGCATAAAAACTGAGTTGTTGGTAAATAAAATAATTTTCTAACGGCTAATGAATCGCTTGCTTCAATTTTTTCTTTTCTTTTCCAAACGAAGTAGCATAAAATGCCAAAAATAATAATCTCTATCATGGTATCATTCTTTGCCTATAAGTCCATCAAATTCAGCATTAAAATTTGACATAAAGAAGGCGTAGGACTTGTTCTGCTATTCATAGAAGACAGGCATCGCCAAACACCCAGTGAAAAATGAATAAGAAAGAAACAATATTCCCACGCCTGTACGATATATGGATCGATACAGAACTGGCTATACCGATTACATATACGACAAAGAATGAGCGTAATATTGTCTTTCATCCTTCCACTGTTTGAAATTTGGCGATTTCGTCTTCAGGATAAAAGCAAAAAACGCTTTCCATGTATATTCAACCATTTCTCCGGTCGAACACTGCAAAAATACGTTTTTTTTCAATATTACGCTCTTTTTAGGAATATTATTTCTTTCCAAAGGTAAGAATTAAAAGGTTTCATAGACGGAAAATGTTGAAAAAAGTTTTATTCCATTATTTCATCCTGCTGTTAATTTATTTAAAATCAGGGTAAGAGGTTAGGGGATATTACATAACCGAAGGATAGTGGAATAGTTTATTTAGGGATTAATTATCTTTTTAAAGGTTTTTGAATGCTCTGGAGATTTTTTATTCCACCTTACAGGCATTATGTATATAACTCCTTACCCCTAACTCCTTCTCTGATCCATATTTTCCCATTAAAATTGAAAGACAACAGTAGTACCATTTTCTTCTTTTTTTTTATATCTCATTATATAGGGTATAGAATATTTTTGGCAGTATAAGGAATTAATATCCAACTTCATCTTCCATAATCATTTAAAGAAGAAAAAAAAGAGAAACCATCCTTTTACAGATAGTCTCTCCTTCTTTCGCTTTAATCGTCTACTTGTTCAAACTCATGAAATGAATAGAATAAATCCTCTTCATCGTTTTCCTCAACATATTCATCCAATTTCCCTTGAATACCATTTACCGTTTTCTCTTCAATGGTTATTCCGGTCAATTCCTCTATAAATACTATTGCCTGATCCAGAGTTTCGAAGTATTCAACATCTTCGCCATAATCCAGAACAAACTTCGCCTTAAAGAAAATTTCATCCAGATCATTTGTCTTGTATATTCCCATTCCCGGTTCTTCAGTTACATACAGGATTTTTATTGTCTTGTAGCATGACTCGATAAACCTTCTCCATTCTTTCATTTCTTGCCATGCCGTTTCAGTTGTGAAGGTCAGGGTATTTTTCTCCTTATTCCACTCCCGACACATCCATTCACCTCTACAATAAACATTCTCCCAGTCTCCACCAAGGTTATTTACAAGATTTCCGAGCCATGTATTTCCAAAGCCATTATTGATCAATGACTTCTTTCTATTCTCCAGTCTTTCCATTCTCTTGCTCAGATCCATGATTTCTTTTCTGGATCCGAGAACATAATAATCTGTACTGCACCAATTAGGCATAATCAACCTCCTTTCCGTCTTTATATCTGTAAATGTTTAAATCCTCTGTCACCATCCAGGAACAACCGGACAATCTGAATCCGTATTTTTCCTCAAGTGTCTCAAGGAATGATTCAAAGTCATCGTATTTTTCAGATTCTTTGAGTTCATCATCTGTCAGCTCTATGATATTCAAAGCTCCGGAATAATAATCCAGTATCAATACATATTTGGATTCCATATATATAATAATGTGTCAGCCTTAAAACTCCACCATGAAGAAAACCCGGCCGACAATGGTTTTTAGTTCAATTATCTTCTCTCTGTCTGTAGAATCTGGATCTTCTCAGCATTCGGGTATAATTTCCTTGCTTTTGAATATGCCGAGTAGATATTGTTTCCACATAAATGAAATCTGATCTTCTTACCACCCTGAATAACATGGAAGTGGTATCTGTAGTAGTCATTCATAACTTATAGCGTTTGATTAGTTTGTAAACTGTGGATTTTGAGAAACTGCAACCTTTCGAAGTAGTAAATCCCTGTTCGTTCAGAAAGTCTGCCATTTCCTGATAAGTTGCATTTTTACCGGTCAATGTTCTGAGCATAGCGACAGCCCTTTTATTATTCGGGTTATTTTCTGCTTTATCCTTTATTGTCCTGATGCTATTTCGGATTGCCTGTTCGTGCTTATCCATCAAGTGCTCGGGATTACCAAGCTTGAATCCTCTCTGCTTTTTTGCTTCAAGTGCCTGTTTGGTTCTGGTTGCCGTCAGTTCTGCTTCATACTGACTGATTGCCGATAGAATATGCAATACCATCTTATTCGCCATTGGAAAATCACAAAAGACGATTTCAACATCACTTTCCAGAAGATTTGACAGGAAAGAAACATTCCTTGCCAGTCGGTCGAGCTTTGCCACGATAAGATTTGCTCCGGTTCTTCTGCATTCTTTCAGAGCTTCCTTGAGTTTCGGTCTTTCGGTTTTTCTTCCCGATTCAACTTCCACAAATTCTGCTATGGGTATTTTATCCTGAAGGTGTCTCAAGATAATCTCCCTCTGAGCTTCAAGTCCGAGACCTGAATATCCCTGCTTTTTCGTACTTACCCTGAGATAAGCCACGTATTTCTGCTCTTTCTCCATCTCTTTTAACATTGGTTCCATAAGTTAGATGTTCGTCTTGCTTTTGGAACTTCCCAATAAAAAAGGAGAATACGTGATTTTTGTAGATTCTTACTTTTCACATATTCTCCATTTTCTGTCATCTCAAGATTTATACTGCCACGCTATTTTCAGTAAGTCCGTATTCCTTATAGACCCTTTCCTGATAATTTTCGCAGTATTCAACATGTTCGTCTATCACAGAAACCAACATATCAATATATACGTCTTCTATGATAATCGGATTTTCCTTATCATTGTCGGGGATGATCGTAACTCTGAACAGGTCACTCCCTTCAACGTACTGGATTCTCACTTTTCCAATGATCTTAAAACCTTGGACATGAAATTCAGTTCCAGATTCAATCACTTTAATGCTTCCGAAATCTACGCCCCATGATAATGTTTTCATGGAACGCTGTAAAACGTCATGCCATATAATACGACATATCCGCTCATTGTATTTTTCCTGATTCATATTAGTCTGTTTTTAACGTCCATAATATTCCTCCATATAGCACCTTTCACAAAGACTGCCGAAATCGTTCACTTCGGATCTTGTCATCGGTTTGCCACAATATTCACATTCCCTGACAGTTTCATGATGTGTTTCAAAAACTGTCTGATACATAGATTTTCTGGAATTTTCCTTGCCGAAAAGGAATTCCATTCTTCTCTGTCTTTTATTGTTTGTCTTTCTCATCTTCTTCTGTTTTAATTACTGCTTCTGAAAGGGTAAAGTCTTCATCACAATACAGGCATTGAAAACTGTAACCCTCAATCTCTGATTTTATCAAAGTCCTACCGCAAATAGGACATAAAAACTTTCTTCTCATTTTAAATAAATGGTCACTACTGTCCCGTAAAAGTGGATAAATAGTTCTTTGAAATTATTGAAATATAG
>OGGJ01001521.1_pt1 | contig 18748 bp, 15 predicted proteins | sample 1571071 | NCBI WGS metagenome assembly OGGJ01 (sample SAMEA2581954, study PRJEB24529) | metagenome | biome: Human gut stool | place: China | collected 2011
CTTTGGACGGAGATGTGTATAGCTTTTTGCGTTCCTGAAGTGGCTGGACGAAGCAGTTCCCGCAGGAAAAGAAACGGAAATCAGCGTAGACAAAAAGCTGCACACATTCCGGGCCGCGCAACCGCTGTATATGGGAGAAAGTTTCGACACGATCGCCGGCTATAAGGAGCATGGGGCTATTGTCCATTACGAAGCCACCCCCGAAACGGACGTCACACTGAAACCGGAAGGTTTTCTGCTGCTGGACTCCGGAGCGCAATACCTGGACGGCACAACGGACATAACCCGCACCATCGCACTGGGCCCCCTGACAGAAGAGGAAAAGACCGACTACACTTTAATACTGAAAGGACATATCGCATTGGCAATGGCAGTATTTCCCGAAGGAACCCGCGGAGCGCAACTGGATGTATTGGCACGCATGCCGATATGGAAAGAACGCATGAACTACCTGCATGGCACCGGCCATGGAGTGGGACATTTCCTCAATGTACACGAAGGCCCCCAAAGCATCCGCATGGAGGAGAACCCGGTGACCTTGAAGCCCGGAATGGTGATCAGCGACGAGCCGGCCATGTATCGTACCGGCGAATACGGTATCCGTACGGAGAACATGATCTTGGTACGTGAGGACAGCGAAACGGAATTCGGGAAATTCCTAGGATTCGATACGCTGACGCTTTGTTTCATCGACACGAGCTTGATTATCATCCCCATGCTCTCTGTCCGTGAGCACGCTTGGCTGAACAAGTACCACCAAATGGTCTACGACAAGATCAGCCCGTTCTTGAACGAGGAGGAGAAAGCTTGGCTGAAAGAGAAAACAACAGAAATTTAAACAACTAAAAATGGCATTAATTAAATCCGTTCGTGGCTTTACCCCGAAGATCGGTAAAGACACTTTTTTAGCAGACAACGCCACGATTATAGGTGACGTAGAGATCGGTGAAGGTTGCAGTATCTGGTTTGGCACCGTGCTTCGCGGCGACGTGAACTCGATTCGCATCGGCAACGGCGTAAACGTACAGGATGGTTCCGTCCTTCACACCTTATATGAGAAATCGACGATCGAGATCGGCGATGATGTATCCATCGGCCATAACGTAACGATCCACGGGGCGAAGATTTGCAATGGCGCCTTGATCGGAATGGGCTCCGTGGTATTGGATCACGCCGTAGTAGGCGAGGGAGCGATCATCGCCGCAGGTTCCGTAGTATTAAGCAAGACGATCGTCGAGCCGGGCAGTATCTACGCCGGAGTTCCCGCTAAGTTCGTCAAGAAGGTAGATCCCGAGCAAGCGAAAGAGATCAACCAAAAGATAGCCAAGAACTATCATATGTATTCTTCTTGGTATAAAGAATAATAGCATGTATTTGATTATTTGAATTATAAACCATATATTTGTATCTGTAAAGTAACAACCAAAGGGTTACATGAAAAATGATTCAAATAATAGGGTTCCAGCCAATAAACACTATTTGTCCCGAAGAGTGGGATGGATAGTGTTTATTTTTATGCTGGGAATAGGCGGATATCTGGCGTTACCCTCCAATTATTATCTACGTAGGGCCCTTATCCATTTGTTACCCAAGATCGATCAATATCCGATTTTCGAGAACCGGGTCGTAAAAGCAGGTTCGCCCCGCCCTTGGGAACTATCGGAAGCTTACAATACGAAAAGTATTCCAGAGCGTTATCTTCCCCGGTTTGAGGAGCTGGGTACGGTTGCCTATGTAATCATCCAAGACAATCGATTGCTATTCGAGCAATATTGGGAAGATTACTCGCCGGAATCGCATAGCAACTCCTTCTCGATGGCGAAAAGCATCGTCTCGTTAGCGATCGGCTGCGCTATCGACGATGGATTTATCCGCGATGTCGATCAACCGGTAAGCGACTTTTTCCCGGAATTCAAGGGATACGACGGAAAGGCCCTAACGCTTCGCCATTTGCTGACCATGAGCGCCGGCGTGGATTTCGACGAGGCTTACAGCTCTCCTTTCTCTCCTACCACCCAGTTGTATTATGGCGATGACCTACAGGAAATTGCCTTCGGGATGAAAGAGATCGACGAGCCCGGCGTAAACTTTATCTACCAAAGCGGCGTGACACAACTGCTGGGCTTTATCGTGGAGAAGGCTACCGGCGAGAAACTCAGCGATTATGTATCCCGCAAACTATGGACTCCGATGCACGCCGAGGAAAGCGCCCTTTGGAGCCTCGACCGGAAGGACGGCATGGAAAAAGCCTATTGCTGTTTCAACAGTAACGCCCGTGATTTCGCCCGCTTCGGACAATTATTACTCAACAACGGCCAATGGGATGACCGGCAATTGATCTCTCCCGCTTATTTGGCGGAAGCGACAAGCCCCGATACCCGTCTTGTCTATAAGGATCTCGGCAAACCCAACCATTGTTACGGATTCCAATACTGGATTCTCGATTACAAAGGGATGAAGATCCCTTATATGAGAGGAATCTTGGGGCAATACGTCTTCACGCTCCCGGAAAAGAACGCCGTGATCGTAAGACTCGGGCACAAACGCAGCGATACTTATACCGCCGACCAACATTATCCGGACGATATAAATACATGGTTGGACGCGGCGATGGACTTACTTCAATAAGAATCTATTTATCAAACGATCTAAAAATAAACGCACATGAGAAAAACGATTTTAACGACAGCGCCATTGGCGGCACTCCTATTGCTTTCTTGCGCACAGAAACCCAGTACGCAAAAGCCAGACATCACGTATATGCCGCAACCACCGTTCAATCCGCCGACGTATGTTTGCTACAAGGCCCCCGCTCCTATCAAGATCGACGGAAAGCTTTCTCCCGGGGAATGGGACGCAATACCTTGGACCAGCGACTTCGTAGATATCGAAGGCGACAAACGCCCGGCCCCTCACTTCCAGACCCGGGCCAAGATGACTTACGATGATAACGGAATGTACTTCGCCGTCCTTATGGAGGAGCCGCACGTATGGGCGACCATCACGGAACACGACGCCGTGATCTTCCACGACAACGACTTCGAGATCTTCCTGAATCCTACGAACGACACCCATAATTATCTGGAGTACGAGGTGAACGCCTTGGGTACGGAATGGGACTTGTTCTTAACCCGCCCCTATCGGGATAATCCGCAAGTATTGAATAACTGGGAGTTTACCGGAATGAAATCCGCTGTTTATGTGGACGGTACGCTGAATAACCCGAAAGACACGGATAAATCATGGAGCGTAGAGGTATTCATTCCTTGGACTTCCGTATTCCAAATGGACAGAGGAAAAGAAAAGCCGGAAATCGGCGAGCAGATCCGTGTGAACTTCTCTCGTGTGGAATGGACAACGGACGTGAAAGACGGTAAATACGTGAAAGTCCCTATCCAAGGAGAGGATAAGATTCGCGAGTACAACTGGGTATGGGCGCCTACCGGGGTAATCAATATCCATATGCCCGAATACTGGGGTTATGTTCAAATATCGGATAAGATTGCGGGAGAAGGTGAGACTCCTTTCGTAAAACATCCTTCGGAGGAGACGAAATGGATCTTGCGTAATTTATATTACCGTCAGAATGAGTTCGCCGCGACCTTCGGACATTATGCCGATAACATCAACGACTTGAAGGCAAACGAGCTATGCCCGCAAGAGATCGCCAATCAACTGGAAATACATACGACACCTTCCATGTATGAGATATCACTACCCGCACCAGACGGTACGGTATGGAATATCCGGCAAGACGGTCTGGTATGGCCTAAAAAGAAATAACACAATTTATTAATCAACTAAAATATCATGAAGCAAAAGAATTTATGGATAGCGGCCTTGGCTTTAGGCATCACGCTATCGGCTCACGGACAACAAAGTGGTGGAGGCATCTCACCCACGATGTTGCAGCAAATCAAACAGTCTTATCAAGGAACGCCGACCGATAAGGCGATCCGTAACGCGATCACCAATAACGACATCAACAAGCTTGCCGTTAATGGGGAGAGCAAGAACAATTTGGATACTTACTTCTCCAATAAGGTAGAGAGCAAAGGGATCTCCAACCAACGTTCCTCGGGCCGTTGCTGGCTTTTCACGGGATTGAACGTGTTCCGTGCGCAGGCCATCGCCAAATATGACATGGGAGACTTTCAATTCTCCCAGAATTATTCTTTCTTCTGGGATCAATTGGAGAAAGCGAACCTTTTCTTACAGGGCATCATCGATACTCGTCTGAAACCAATGGACGACAAGATGGTGGAATGGTTATTCAAGAACCCGATCGGAGACGGAGGGCAGTTCACGGGTGTCTCCGATATCTTGACCAAATATGGCGTGGTTCCCGCCGAAGTCATGGTAGAGACCAACAGCAGCAACAGTACCGGACGCATGAGCAACCTGATCGGATTAAAGCTGAAAGAATACGGCTTGCAACTTCGTGACCTGTCTACGACCAAAGGCACGACCGTAGCGGATCTGGAGAAAAAGAAGACCGAGATGCTAGGTACGATTTACCGTATGCTCGTATTGAACTTGGGAGAGCCGCCTACGAAATTCACGTGGACTCGCAAAGACGCTAAAGGGAATCCGGTAGAGACGAAGGAATATACGCCTCAGTCCTTCTTCCAAGAATATATCGGGGACGATTTGAAAAACAACTATGTCATGTTGATGAACGATCCGAGCCGCGATTATTATAAGTTGTATGAGATCGATTACGACCGCCACGCTTACGATGGAAAGAACTGGACTTACGTAAACCTTCCGATCGAGGATATCAAACAAATGGCTATCGCTTCCATCAAGGACAGTACCATGATGTATTTCTCTTGCGACGTGGGCAAGTTCTTCGATCGTGACAGAGGTATTCTGGATGTAAACTTCTACGATTACGGTTCATTGATGGGTACGACTTTCGGCATGGATAAGAAACAACGTATCCAGACATTCGCCAGCGGTTCCTCACACGCCATGACCTTGATGGCTGTTGATCTCGACGCGAATGGAAAGCCGAAGAAATGGATGGTTGAGAATAGTTGGGGTCCCGGAGCGAACGCCGGCCACCTCATCATGACAGACCAATGGTTTAATGAGTATATGTTCCGTCTGGTAGTCAACAAAAAGTACATCACGGATCAAGTAAAAGAGATCTTGAAACAAACACCGACTCGTCTTCCCGCTTGGGACCCGATGTTCTCTGAAGAGGATTAAAATAAAATACGGATGAGATAGACAACGCGAATCGTTCAATTACCAATCCGTACATCTATCTCATCCGTATTCCATTGCTATATCAAAAGAGTCTGGGCATACAATCACTCGAATAGCAAACCCGGCTTTATCTATTAACGGATATGGATTTGTCGCAAGATTTGATCCGTCGCTCCTACACTGTTTTTCACAAAATCACCGGCAGCTTGCCCGGAGGTTTCCAAGGCTGTCGGGTCGGTCAATAACTCGTCCATCTTCGTTCGGAAAGAGGAATCGTCTGTGATGGAGAAACCACCACCTATGGCGATCAGATCCTTCGCCTCCTTAAACTTATGGTATCTTGGGCCGAATAAGACCGGCATCCCATAAACGGCGGCTTCCAACGTGTTGTGGATACCCGCTCCGAAACCACCACCGATATAAGCGATCTGTCCGTAGCGATAAATGGAAGATAAGAGTCCGAAACTGTCGATGATCAAGCAATCCTTATCGGCCAGATCATCCTCATGCGCCTCCGATAGACGGACGGACGGACGTTTTAGCATCGCCTCGATAGAAAGGAGATGTTCCCGGTGAATCTCATGCGGGGCGATAATCAACTTCATCTCCGGATGCTCATGGAAATAAGGGATAAAGATCGCCTCGTCTTGAGGCCATGAACTGCCGGCCACCATCACGATCGGCCTCTTACCTTCCTTGCTTTCCAAGAAACGTTCGATAAACGGAAGCTCACGAGCTTGCTTACGGACATCCAACACCCGATCAAAACGGGTATCGCCGGTCACCGTCACATTCGTGATGCCGAACTCGTTCAAGAGTTTCATCGAACGCTCGTCCTGAACAAAAAGATGATTAAAATAAGATAGCATCTTCCGGTACGGCTTTCCGAACCATTGGAAAAATAGCTGGTCGGGGCGGAATATAGCGGAAATGATATAAACCGGTATTCCCCGCTTCCGCAACTCACGCAAATAGTTCCCCCAAAACTCGTACTTGATAAATATGGCGATCGCCGGGTTCGCCAGATTCAGGAACTTCTTCACCCGGAAAGGCGTATCAAAAGGAAGGTAGCAGATCACGTCCGCTCCCTTGTAATTCTTCCGTACCTCATAGCCAGAGGGAGAAAAGAAAGTCAGCAGCACCTTATACTCCGGATGTTCCGCCTTGATCTTCTCGATCATAGGACGCCCTTGCTCGAACTCGCCCAGCGAGGAGGCATGGAACCAGATGTATTTAGCGTTCCGGTCGATCTTCTCACGAAGTATGGAATTTGTTTTCCATTGCCCGAATCGCATCAGTCTCGCCTTTTTATGGAAAGGCGAGATCAAAGCGACTACAAAAGCGTAGAGATGTATTGCTAAACTGTACATGATTATTTTAATATCTCGATAGCCCGTTGGATACGGCGGATAGACTCCTCTTTACCTAAAGCCTCGGTAATATCAAAGATGCCGGGGCCCTTGCCCTCGCCAACCAAGGCCAGACGGGCGGCGTTCATGATATTCCCCAAATGATATCCCTTGCTCTCGATCCAAGCCTTGCACTCGTTCTCGGTACCTTCTACGTCGAACGGCTCACGGGCACGCAGTTGCTCGATAAACTCCCCCAATTGAACAGCCGAATCTTCCTTCCAGCGTTTCTTGCGAGTCTTCTCATCGTACTCCGTCGGGGCGATAAAGAAGAAAGAGCAAAGATCCCATAACTCACTCACGAAATTGACACGGCCTTTCATCATGCCGACTACTTTCTCTACATAAGCATGGGTAGTCTGGATACCGTGGCTTTCCACGATCGGCAAGAATAGGTCAGCGATCTCCGTATTACTCTTCTCCAGCAAATAGTGGTGGTTAAACCATCTGCCTTTCTCATAATCAAACTTAGCGCCGCTCTTGCTGCAACGAGACAGGTCGAACAAACGGATCAAATCATCCATGCTCATCACCTCTTGGTCATTACCCGGGTTCCAGCCCAGCAAAGCGAGGAAGTTTACGACAGCCTCGGGGAAGTAGCCACTCTCACGATAGCCCGATGAAACATCACCCGTCTTCGGATCGTGCCATTCCAAGGGGAATACAGGGAAGCCCAGACGATCGCCGTCACGCTTGCTCAACTTACCGTTGCCTTCCGGTTTCAACAGCAACGACAGATGGGCGAAACTAGGCATCGTATCTTCCCAACCGAAGAAACGATATAATAATACGTGAAGCGGCGCGCTCGGCAACCACTCCTCACCACGGATCACATGAGTAACCTCCATCAAATGGTCGTCAACAATATTCGCCAAGTGGTAAGTAGGCAATTGGTCGGCCGATTTATATAATACCTTATCATCCAAGATAGAGGAGTTGATAACGACCTCGCCACGGATCAAGTCGTTCACGTGGATATCCTCATTCGGCTCGATCTTGGCACGAACTACGTACTGATGACCTGACTCGATCAGGCTCTGAACCTCTTCCGGAGAAAGCGTCAACGAGTTGCGCATTTGCGAACGGGTAGAGGCGTCGTATTGGAAATTGGCGATCTCCTTCCGTTTCTCCTCCAACTCGGCAGGCGTATCGAACGCTATATAAGCATGGCCATCGTTCAGCAATTGATCGACATACTTCTTGTAGATCTCACGACGCTCGCTCTGGCGATACGGACCGTAGTTGCCGCCGAAGCTCACGCCCTCGTCGAACTTGATACCTAGCCAAGTCAAGGCCTCGATGATATAGTCTTCCGCCCCGGGAACGAAGCGTTGGGAATCCGTATCCTCGATACGGAGAATCATATCACCGCCATTCTGTTTAGCGAATAAATAGTTGTATAAAGCCGTGCGGACACCTCCGATATGCAGCGCCCCCGTAGGACTAGGTGCGAAGCGTACTCTTACTTTTCTTTGAGTCATAATACTTACATTCTATAATAATGCGGCAAAAGTACGCCTTTTTTTCCGCTTAGTGAAGTTTTTTACGTATATTTCGGACGCAAAAAGGAATCTATATGAAACAGAAGAATTACAATATACCGACCGTGGTCTACTTCGTGGTGACCGCGTTACTTATCGCCTACTTCTTCCCTCGGGAGGGAAAATTCCGTTATCAGTTCTATGAGGGCAAGCCTTGGAGATATGGATTACTCACCGCCCCGAGCGATTTCCCGATCTACAAGACCGACGACGAGGTAAAAGCGGAGAAAGACAGCGTACTCCGTAAGTTCGAGCCTTATTACCGCATGAACCCCGACATCCAGAAGCAAGAGGTCGAGAAACTGCGTGCCAACTACAATAACGGCAATAACTTGCGAAGCAAAGTATCCCCCGCTTACATGCAGTATATAGAGAGCAGCCTGATCAACTTATACAAGAACGGTATCATCTCGTCGCAGGATCTGGACGAGCTACGGAAAGAGGAATACTCCCGTGTCAACCTCTTGGAGAACGCCGTCGCGCAGCCCCGCTACGTGAGCGACTTCTTCACCGTGCGCACCGCCTACGAGTTCATTATCAACAACTGCCCGCCGCGGCTGGACAAATCGATCCTGCAATCGTGTGACATCAATAACTACCTCACCGAGAACATATCCTATGCCGCCGACATGTCCGACAAGATCAAGGAGGATATGCTACAGAGCGTATCTATCGCTAACGGTATGGTACAAGCCGGAGAGCGTATCGTAGACCGGGGCGAGATCATCGACAACCATACCTACAACGTGCTCCGTTCCCTAAAGGCCATACACGAGGCCAAGACCGGGGGCACGCAGACGCAAGGCATCATATTGGCCGGACAATTCGTGCTCGTCTTCGGGCTGATGTTCTGTTTCTGGCTCTACCTATGGTCTTTCCGCTTGAAAATATTCCATAACCGGAAGAACGTACTATTCTTGATCCTCTGCATATTCGTGAGCTGCATCCTTACGGAACTATGTGTTACCTACGCGTTATTCAACGTATATATATTGCCGTTCGCCATCGTACCGATCGTGGTACGTACCTTCTTCGATTCCCGGACGGCGCTTTTCACGCACCTTATCATCGTGCTGATCTGCTCGTTGATGGTACCTTTCCCGCATGAGTTCCTGTTGCTACAAACCATAGCGGGCATGGTCGTGACGTTCAGCCTGAGAAACCTGAGCGAACGTTCGCAACTGATCCGGTGCGCATTCTTCATCTTCCTCTCGTACGCCATCTGCTACATGAGTCTCACGTTGTTCCAAGAGGCGAACCTGAATAAGATCAACTGGATGATGATGCTCTATTTCGGCATCAACTTCATCCTCGTCATGTTCACCTACGTATTGGTATATATGCTGGAGAAGACGTTCGGCTACGTATCGGACATCACCTTGGTGGAACTGTCCAACATCAACAACCCGATCTTGAAGAAGCTTAGCGAGACTTGCCCGGGCACGTTCCAGCACTCCTTGCAGGTATCCATCCTCGCTTCCGAGGCGGCCGCCAAGATCGGCGCCAACGCCCAACTGGTACGTACCGGCGCCCTTTATCACGACATCGGGAAGATGAGCAACCCCGTCTTCTTCACCGAGAACCAATCGAGCGTGAACCCGCATAACCAGTTATCGTTCGACCAAAGCGCGCAGATCATCATCAGCCACGTCACCGAGGGCGTGAAGATCGCCGAGAAGGCCCTGTTACCCAAGGCGGTTATCAGCTTCATCCGTACGCACCACGGGCGTGGCAAGGCGAAGTATTTTTACAACTCTTTCAAGAACCAATACCCGGACAAGCCGATTAACGACGAGCTATTCACCTACCCCGGCCCGAATCCCTTCTCGAAGGAGACCGCCGTACTGATGATGGCCGATTCCGTGGAAGCCGCCTCCCGCAGCTTGAAGGAACATACCGAAGAGAGTATCAGCGCCTTGGTGAACAAGATCATCGACGGGCAGATCGCCGACGGCTTGCTAAAGAGCGCTCCGCTGACCTTCAAGGACGTGGAGACCATAAAGAGCGTATTCGTAGACAAACTGAAAACCATGTTCCATACCCGAATCAGCTATCCGGACTTGAAAAAACAATAGCGAACCAGCATGAACGACCACCTACTCTACTTAGCCTCGACAGGGATCGTAGCCTTTACCTGCCTTCTGGTCAGCGGACTGCTGTTGTCGCTGAAGACCTTGCGGGAAAGCACGATCCCCAAATACCGGACGGCCTGCAAGTATCTCGCCTTGGCCTCGGCATTGGTAGGCATAGGGCATATCTTCATCTTGTCTTCCGGCACGGACGAGCGAACCATCATGGAGTTGTTCTACTTCCCCATCCTGCTGATCAGTGCCTCGCAAGCGTTGCTGTTCACGTTCCTGCTCACCCTCTTATTCAGGGGAAAGAACGTGACCCGGAGGAATATCCTCCTCCACGCCATGCCTACGATCGCGCTTACCGTAGCCTACACGATCGCTTGTCTCTTCCGGGAGGATGTCCATACGTATCGTTTCGACGTATGGTGGGATAATATTGGGAACCCGCCCCTGCTGATACGTACGCTCACGTGCCTCGTATACCTTGTCCAGCTAGGGGGCTATACGCATTTTTTCTTCCGGGAGCGGGCGATCTATCTAGGTAACCTGAAACAGATACCCCAATCACCCGAGCGACTGGAATTGCGCTGGGTAACCCGTGCCTTCCTATGGGCGCTGGGTATCGGCATCGCCGCCGTGAGCCTCTGTTTCTTCCCGAATAATTACTATAACACGGCGGTCAACTTCGTGTTCGCCCTCTTCTACGCCTCGGTATCGATCCACTACGCCAACTACCATTACACGTACGACCAACTATACCTGCGGCTCAACCTCGCCCCGCAAGCCGACGCCGATACCGATCCCAACCGGATGGACCTAGAGGATCTTATCGGCGGGTTGCTGGAAATCGAGGAGGACGAGTTGTTCCAGCAAGCGCAAAACTATATGGCCAGCTCCTCACCCTTCCTCAACCCGAATTTCAGCCGGCAAGACCTAGTACGTGCCCTCGGTACCAACGAGAAGTATCTCTCCACCTCCATCAAGGACAAGCTGAACATCACGCTCAAGGAATACATCGACCGCTACCGGGTGAACCACGCCCGTACCGAGCTGTTGATGCCGGGCGACAGCCGGAGCATGGAAGAGATCGCTGTCGGCGCGGGCTTCACCAGCTCCCGCACCTTCTCACGTATCTTCCAGAAAATACTAGGGGTCACCCCCGCCCAATACCGGCGGCAGGCGCAACAATGAGCATTTTTCCGAGATCTGTCCTCTTTTTTCCCGGATTTGTCCTCTCATTCTTACCCCGAACCCCGTTCTTTGCCGGCAGTAATCACTTAATAAAGGAATACCATGGCAGAACAAATCATTCTCAACACAGACTTGTACGATAACCTGCTCACCGAGCGCAAGGGCGACTACACCGCCAAGCCGCGCATCACCGGAACATTGTATAACACGGACATCGCCGCACGCATCGTGGCCGCACGTACCGAGTACCAACACGGCACGATCCTCAACATCCTCGACATGGCCGACAGCCATAAGGTGCAGGCCATCGCCGAGGGCAAGAGCGTGGTGGACGGCGTAGGCCAATACCTCGTCAACGTGCAGGGGGCCTTCGAGGGCGAGAAGGCGCAGTTCGAACCCGGGAAGCACGCCCTCGGCATCACCTACACCATGGGCAAGCTCTTGCGCGAGACCCTCAAGCTGGTGAAGGTGGTGGTGAACGGCGTGGCGGCCGTAGGTCCGGTGATCAATACCGTGACCGACTCCACCTCCAAGGCCATCAACGGGCAGCTCAGCTCCGGCGGAGCCCTCGTGCTGGGTGGCGTGAACCTGAAGATACAGGGTGATGATCCCTCCATCGGTGTCTACCTCACCCCCACCACCGAAGGGGCCGCGCCGATGAAGGCACCCGTGGTGATCGCCAACTCGCCCTCGCAGGTGATCGTGCAGATGCCGACGCTGGCCGACGGGCAGTACACCGTGAGCCTCACCACGCAATACAGCGGAAGCCGTAACGTAAAAGAGCCCCGCACCTACACCTTCCCCATCATCCTTATCGTAGGAGAAGGCGGTGGGGGCGACAGCGAGAGTCCGGACGAGATCTGAGGACAACGTTGTCCGGCATGTCCGGACAACGGCTGCCAAGCATCGAGGACAACGGCTGCCAAGCCTGCCGGACAGGGGCTACCGGACCTGCCGGAAAAAACAACCGATTTATAAACCCTATTATACACATAGAACATGAGAACATCATTACATGACATCCACCTACCGGCAAGGCGAATATTCGCCTTGCTGATCAGTGTCGCGACACTGATCGCCACCCTCCCGACAGCGGCCCGCGCGCAAGCGGAACCTCCCGGGGCACTCGACCTTGCCACCCTGCCGGGCACCCTGAACAATAACTGGTACATCAACCTCGCGTACCTAAACGGCACGTGGGTGTACAAAGTAGGGGCATCCGACACGCAGGCCCCGACCACCGGCACCCCCTTCAACGGTACCATCACCGGCACGATGCCCGAGGTAGGCCGGCAGTTCGTCATACCCCCCTCCACCGATTCCGACAGCGTACTCCCCCCCGCCGATCCCGACAGCGGCAACCCACCGGCGCTGACGCTGAAAGACGCCGTCATAACCTCAAGTTTCAACCAGCTCTTCTATATCAAGGCCGGCGCGGAACCGACCCTCCGGATCGAGGGGGAGAACCGGATCGAGATCATGAGCGACCTCATCTATAACTTAGGCACGCTCACCCTGACCGTAGCCGATGCGCAGGAGATAAGCCAAGGTATCCTAAACGGATCTCCCGCGGGCACGGGTACGCTCACGGTCTATGCCCAAGCGCCGCTCAGCATCGGCGCCATCTCCAACTTCCAGAATGCCCGGATGCATCTGGACGGAGAGATACATGTCATCAGTAAAACAGGTGGCTCAGCCTTTAAAAACGACAATACCTCGCCGGACGCGATCACGTTCGGGGATAACGCACGGATCCACCTGCAAGCGAACGCGCTCTGCACCTATGTAAGCGGCTTTATCGAACTGGATTTCGATACCGCCCCGACCGATGGCCGGACGCTGTCCGTCACCCCGGCAGGCGACGACGAGCCGGCGGCCACCTTCGCGACCGACGGGACCTGCTGGGGTTACGCCTTCCTCGCCGCGGCCGATACGCGGTATACCGCCTCCCTCGACGGCGAGCGGCTATATGCCGGCAGGCGTTACAGCGGGTCTTCCTATAAAGACGGAGACTACCCCTTCTTCCGGACAGACGGGGCATACTGCCGATACTCCGGCGCCACCACCACCCGCCCCACCCCGCAGCCGCTCGACCTTTCCAAGGACTACGGCTACGGCAGCACCCGCACCGGCATCGACCTCTTCTTCGACCCCGCGGACGGATGGTACTGCGACGAGAAGATGTTCGACGGGACGGTGACGACAAACGGCAGCTCATCCTACATCAACATCCCCGCCACCATCCATGCCGAGGGCGAGGCTACGCTTACGCTGGACAAGGTAAATTTCCAGCTCCCGACGGGCACGGCCCTCACGGTAGCGAGCGGGACGGTGACGCTCCAAAACAACACCTACAACGCCCTCCTGTCCGGAACCCACGCGCTCCGGGTAGAGACGGGAGCCACCTGCCTCATCTCGCCGCCCGCCGACCCAGCCGCCGAGCAGGCCATCCACCCCGAAGGCGGCGGCACCGTGAAGGGCCTTGTCCAACTCACATGGCCGGAATCTCCGTCTGGCTACATCTACCTCAAACCGGCGGAACCGGCGGAGAATCCGAATGGTCTGACCTTCAATATTACAGGCATGAAGAGCATAGCCACGAACTACCCGCTCTCCTTCTACCTAGAGAATCAGTCGACGGGCTTGAAACAGGAAGGCTACCGCTCCGACGACCCGGAGCAAACCTACCTCAGCACCTTCCCCGCCGCCCATCCCGACGGGCTGACAAGCTACACGGGATTGCGCGAAATCACGCCCGCATGGATCGTGATCGACAAGGAGACGGCCTTCGACGCGAGCATGCCGGGCCAATGGCTACGCGTCACCGAGAAGGGTGTCCTTACGGTAGGGAAGATAGGAGAAAATGGAGTATTTCCACTGGTGAATGATCTCGAGCTGCAGGACGGCGGGCAGATCCGGTTCGCCGATGACGGCGTGCTAGGACTCATAGCGGCCCGCTTCACCCACCTCTTCCCCAACCGCAACCAATGGCGGGCTACCACGCTAGCGGCCGATAATGCCGACAAATTAGCCGGCGATGCGGGAACCCCTTGCTACGTACGTACCGGATATCCCGACGCCACCGGCCAGACTTGGCAGCCGGCGGATCCCGACAACCTGTATATGCAGTTCGCCGCGGGTGACCCCGTGCTGATCGCCGGCGAAGGCCCGGAGACAGACACGCTGCGCCTCAATTACGGCAATACCTACCTCTTCAAGGACAGCCCCGACTCCCCCGTCGAGCCCACCAGCCCCGCCGAGCCGCTCAACACGGGCGTGTTCCTCTTCAAGGGCAATCGGGCCTCGTACAATGTGGAGATGCGAAACATATACGTCCTCAGCGACGACGGCAGCCGCTTCGAGCTGAAGGACCGGGTTACCCTGCGACCCTTTGAGAGCTATGTCGTGGCCAATGCCGCCACCCAAGCCCTGCTGAAGAGCCTCCGCTTGGACGGTATCGTCACGGGTACGGAGCTGGCCGAGATCCCGGCGGACAACAGCTTCCGCGCTTGGACCGCCGACGGACGTTTGCACCTTAGCGCCGACCATGCCGAGAAGGTGGCCGTATACCATGTCAGCGGGACCTTGAAGTGCTATCTGCCGCTCTTGCGCGGCGAGACGACGATCGCCCTTCCTTCCGGCATCTATCTCGTCCGCCAAGGCGGTACCGCGATCAAGGTCGTCCTGTAGAGCATACATTATATTATATACACTAAAACAGATACAAATATGAGAACATTCAGATATATCCTATCCTTGCTAGCCGCTACGCTCGCCCTGCTGGCGCAGCCGGCGATGGCGCAAGCCCCGGAGACGAGCACGAAGGCGCAACCTTCCGACCCAGTCTTCCCATACCTCCTCACCATCCAGCAACCCGCCGAGGGAGCGACGCTGGACGTAATGATCATGAACGCCGCCGGCACGTACACCGCCGTATCCTCCGGCCAGACCGTCTACAACGGGACCAAGGTAGACCTCTTCTTCGCCCCGCAGGAAGGCTACCGACTGACGGAAGGCTCCATCACCTACAACGGCAACGCTACGACCGCAGAGCCCCTGGCACCGAACGACAAGGGCTACACCGCACAGCGTAGCTTCACGATGCCCGCCCAGCCGGTGACGGTTACCGCCGAGGCCGAGCTTATCCGCTACACGATCACCTACGATCCGGCCGGCGGCACCCTCCCGCAGGGCAGCCCCACCCAATATACCATAGTATCGGACGATCTCACCCTCCCTACGCCGACGCACGCCAATACCTACCTCTCCTTCGAGGGCTGGAAAGACGCCGACGGGAATACGGTAGCGACCGTGGCGAAAGGCTCCACCGGCGATCTCTCCCTCACCGCCCAATGGAAAGAGAGCGAGCTGGCAGAAGCGGTAGGACAGCCGACCGAGACCCGGATCATCACCACCACCATGACCGCCGATGAGATACTGGCCGATCTTGCCGCCACATGGCCCAAGCTCACCTTCACCACCGACAGAGGCGACGTGATAGATAGTCCGATCTCGTGGAAACTGAAAGACGGCGCTACCCTCGACCTCACGCCCGGCAAGAAGAACCCCTTCATCTGGACAGCCACACCGCTGCCTGATGGCGTGAAAGGCAATGGGTACGTGATGAACGGCACCACGCAGGTCTACCTCGAAGCCTCCCCTATCACCCCGGCAGACAACGGCGAGATCACGATAACGGACGAGAACAAGTTCCAACAAGATGATGGTACCGACAACTACTTCAACGGAGAGATCAACGGAGAGAAGGGCAAGACCATAAACAAACTCACCCTCACCCCTCCCGCCGATACCGATATGACAATAAAGCTCAACGAGGTAACCTCCGCGGCCACCCTCATCAACGGTACCGGGAAGACCAACCTCACCTTGAGCGGCACGAACAGTCTGGGTGCGGTCACGATCGAGCCCGGCAACGAATTGACGCTCACCCCCGGCGAGAATGCCGGCGACCTTGTCAACACCGCGGTCACCAACAAGGGCCATTTCACGGATCTTACCGCACGAGTGCCCACCGTGACACTCCCCGGCAACATCACCCTCGAACGGATAGACCCGGCGGCAAGTACCCCGATACCATCCACTGACAGCTACGCGGAGCTTAAGGCCGGCATAACCGCCCCCGAAGGCACCGCCATGGATTTGACGTATCTATGGCAGATTTTCAACGCACAGGCCGGCACATGGTCTACCGCCCCGGACGACTCGCAGCTGCGCAACGCCTCGAATACCTACAGGACGAGAACCGTAGGCCAGTATCGTTGCCTAGTTACCGCCACCGTAACCGGAGACGGCGGCACGACCACGACCACGACGTTCGCCACGGCCCCGGCTGCCGTAACGCCTTACGTTCCTCCCATAACGCCACAGCCCGCTACCTATACCGTAACCCTCCCCTCCTTGGTAGGAGCCTCCACCACCCCGGCAGCCGGAGCGCATACGGTAACCGAAGGCGACGGCTTCTCCTTCACCCTCACCTTGGACGCAGACTATGACCAGTCCGTCCCCGTAGTGACCGTGAACGGAAACGCCCTCACCCCCGACGCAAGCGGCAAGTACACGATCGCCGATATTTCCGCCAACCTGACCGTAGCGATCACCGGTATCGTGAGAAATACCACGACTGGTATCGAGCAAGTGGAAAACGCTACCTTGATCCGTGCCGAGAGCGGAGCCTTGCTGATCCGTACGCCAGTCTCCGTGACAGCGCAGGTGATCGCCCTCACCGGAAACGTAGTCCGCACGGTACGGCTTCCCGCCGGAGACAGTCGTGTAGATGGCTTGGCTAGCGGTATCTATATCGTCCGCCTATCCAATGAGATAACGAAGAAAGTGATAATCCGATAGGCAAGGTTTCACGAGTGAGAGCGGCTGTCATCGCCGCTCTCACAAAAAGAGGTTGTTAGAATGCCCATTGTTAGGTTCTATAATCGCAGTTATAAGCATCTTACAATGGGCATTCTAGCAACCTTACGATAGATAAGTCCAAGACCAGCTCGAAGCCTTCGGCGCCGCTATAATAAGGATCCGGGACGGGAATAGAATAAAGACAGTCACAAGAATAAACTACCGAAGCATTGTCTAACTGATTCTATTTCGTATATTTGCCATTGAAAACCAGAGACAAAAGAAGGATAAAAATATGACAGCATTAGAACTCAACGCAGAATTATTCCGCCAACTCAGTATCATCGCCGAAGATGAGACCTTGATGCGTAAAGCCGTAGAAGCCATCCGCCGTCTTGCGCAGCAAAAGGAAGCACAGACTGAAGAGACTGAATATATTAGTAAGGAAGAGGTGCTTGCCGGAATCCGGCAAGGCTTAATCGACGTAAAAGAGTCTCGTAAAAACGGCACATATCAAAAAACATTGCAGGAGGTCATAGATGAATTATAGAATCATACCGCAAAAGCACTTTCTGAAAGAGCTGAAGCGATTGGCAAAGAAATATCATTCGCTAAAACAAGACCTTCAAGCGTTACAAAATGAGCTAAGCAGCAACCCTTCCGCAGGAATTGATTTAGGCTGTGGCATCCGTAAGATCCGTATGGCTATAGGCAGTAAAAACAAAGGAAAAAGTCATGGCGCACGAGTCATCACCTATACCTATACCGTTAATGATACCGAAGGGATTATCAACCTCATTTATATTTATGATAAGGAAGAGAGTGAAAGTATTACCGATAACGAAATCAAATGGTTAGTAAAAGAAGTTGAACGATAGCCGTAACAACCTCTTTACTGATCCGGCTTCGCCCCGAACTTAAGACAAATGGTCTTTACAATATTCCAACAACCCGGCGCAAGCATCTTCCAATAGATCCAAGACCAACTCGAAACCTTCGGCACCGCTATAATAAGGATCCGGGACGTGATCGTACAACTTATTCCGGGAGAACTCAGTCATCCGATGTATCTTAGCGACGGATTCCAGATCGGGAGCCATCCGTTTCAAGTCCGTTATATTTTGGTCGTCCATGCCGATAATCAAATCGAAGTCATGGAAGTCCCACTGACGTACCGGACGGGAGATCGAATCCAACACATATCCCCTACGGGCCGCATGCGCCCGCATCCGTGAATCCGCCCGGTCTCCCTCATGATACCCGGTGATCCCGGCGGAATCGATCTCAATCCGATCTCCCAATCCCGCATCCTTCACCAACCTCTTCATTACTGCCTCCGCCGACGGAGAGCGACATATATTCCCCAAGCACACAAACAATAACCGTACCTTCTCCTCCTTCATAACTAAGCTCCTTTCCATTAATTTTCAATTTTCAATTCATCTGTTCGTTA
>OGGJ01001532.1_pt1 | contig 18683 bp, 8 predicted proteins | sample 1571071 | NCBI WGS metagenome assembly OGGJ01 (sample SAMEA2581954, study PRJEB24529) | metagenome | biome: Human gut stool | place: China | collected 2011
GCTCGCACAGGGCCACCTGAAGATCGGTGACACTGCTCTCCACGGCGGTCACCTGTGTCAGCAGGTCCGCGAGGGTGGGGTAGTGGTAGCCGGTGAGCCAGATCTCTACGGTGTAGCCGCCGGTCGACGATTCTGTTGCAAAGTGCAGGGTCCCGTTTGTCTGGAAAGTCGTGTTGGATGCGAAAATTCCAGTGCCATTTCCGTAGTTATGATTGGCGGTGCCGCCTTTTGCAATGTCTACTTCCTCGCCGTACCCGCCGGTACTGCTGTTATATTTCGTCTTGACGTGCACGTAGTCCAGGCCGTCTGGCATTTTGATATCGTAGGTCTTCCACCTTTTTCCGGTTTCTTCGTAGTGGTTCCACACCAGCCGGGGCTCCGACTTTACCGCCACGGCGGCAGCGATCTTGTCATTGAGCGTTTTGGCGCTGAGGGTGCCGTCCGCAGCGATGTCCAGATAGTCGCCCACCTTCACGCCGCCCAGGGCGTCCGCTGTGGCGGCAGGCAGCACGTACTCCTGGGCCAGCATCACGGTCTCGGTGCTGCCGTCGCCCTTGGTCACGGTCATTGTGTTGCCCTGCACGGTCAGCGCCTTGAGGTACACGCCGCTCCCCGCTTCCACCGCGCCCACGTCCTCCGCCGTCAGCGGGGTCTCCTTCCCGGTGCCGCCGTGCTCTGGCTGCAGCACCCCGGTCATGGCCTTCAGGCTGGTGGTGTCCTGGGTGGTAAAGGTCCGTTTGCTGCCGTCTCCCAGTTCCACCGTCAGGATCTTTCCTGCCAGGGTCAGACTTTTCACCACCTGGTCACTGCCCTGGGGCACTGCCCCCAGGTCCTGGGCCGTCAGGATCACCGCGCCGCCCTTGCCGTTGACGCTCACCACCTTCCCGGTCTCCGGGGCCGCTGCCTCTGCCCGGGCCGCCGCAGCCTCTGCCCTCGCTGCCGAATTTTCAGAGTTTTCAGCCCCTGCCGTTGCCGTCCGGGCCGCCGTCTCTGCCTGGCCCTTGGCATTCACCGCCCGGGTTGCTGCGGTGGCCGCCGTCTCGGCGTTGGTCTTTGCGCTGGCTGCGGCCTGCTGTGCCGTGTTGGAGTATTCCAGCACCCGGGCCACAAAGGTCTCGTACTGGGTGGGGCTGATTTCCACGTCTCCGTCGGTGTTCAGAGTGCTGTAGCACTCGTACTTGGTGGGCTTTGTCAGGGCCCGGTAACCGTCCGCACCCAGGGCCAGCAGCATCCACTGGCCGCCGGGGCTGGCCGTCAGGGTCTTGTCCACCGCCACGCTGTCTTCGTCGTCCAGCAGCACCGGTGCGGGCAGGGTGCCGTCCAGCCACTGCACATGCAGCGTCACGCTCAGGCCCTGCCATTCTGCCGGCAGCTCAAATTCCAGCTTTTCCACCCCGGCGCTGCTCTGGCCGCCCACCTTCAGCACCCGCACGTCCGGGGCAAACTCCGCCCCGGCAAAACTGCGCTTCAAGATCTTCACACGCATTCGCGTCTCCTCCTTTCGCCCTTCCAGTCTACCGCACTCCGCTGCACAAAAAACCTGCGGACTTTCTGCCAAAGCAAGAGCACCCCGGCAGCCATTTCCGGCCGCCGGGGTGCTCTTGCTTATCTCAGATCTGCGTAGGGGTCATTTACCGTGGTGGTCTGCGCCTTTTCGGCGTTCTTCAGCCAGGCAGCAAAGGTTTTCTGCTCGTACAGGGCGTTCCCGTCCCCATCGGTCAGGGCCAGCAGCATCTCCTCCAGCTTCTGCCGGTCGTACTCACTGCCGGCCAGATATTCCGGCTTGCACACTTCCGTGATTTTGCTCTTCAGACTTGTCACACTCTTTCCGGCCCGCAGCAGCCGGTCAAGTTCTTCCTGCACATCCTGCGTCCGGCCGCTGTCCACGGCTGCCACCAGGTCATCGGTCACGCTGTCGTTGTCGCCCTTCAGCAACGCATCTGCTTTAACATTGATAGCACCTTCGCTTCCCTTTCCGTCTCGGTTATCTCCTGTCACCATGTCAATAACTTTACTTCTCCTTTCTGCATCCTCCTTCACATTCTTCCGGATGCCCATCACGTCATACACATCACTGATGATTTCCTGTGTCAGCCTCACGCGGGTTTCATCGTCTCCCGCATTTCGTGCTTTTGCCGCAGCCTCCACTTTTTTGTCGTATTTTACCAGCCGCGTTTTCAGCTGCTTGTAGATTTTATCCTCCTTGCCCATGGCCACCAGCTTTTTCACGGCCGCCTGCGCCTCGCCCGCGTCGCCGCTGGCATAGGCATCATACAGCCGGTCGTACTGTCCGGTTGCGCTGGCAGGCAGGCTGCTGAAGGTAAATTTCCCGCCGTGGAACATGTTCACCGCGTCCTGCACATAGCCCTTGAAGGCTTCCAGGATCTTCCGCCCGTTGCCAAAGGGCACACCGGCAATTTCCAGCCCGTCCTCCATCAGGGTCCAGGCGTATTTCAGCACCTTTCCGTGGTGCGCGGCCAGCTTTTCCTCGTCCATGTCCGAGGTGTCCTTTCTCCATTCTTTGTAAAATTTGGCTGCATCCCCGGCCAGATCGTTCACGGCGCTGATGTTCGTAGCGCTCACCACATCATAATCCTTGCCGTTCAGGGCGTTGTCCACCAGGCTGTACACCTCGCTGCCAAACAAAAAGTTTCCGGCCGCGCTCTCGGTAAACAGTCCGGTAAACCGGTTCAGCAGGCTCTTCAACGTCACGTCCCCGTTTTCGTCCTGTTCCCGGTCCCACCGGTGCAGCAAAAAGTCCGCGCCGATCTTCATCAGGGCAAACATGGCCGTCTGCGCCACCTGGCTGCCGGCAGCTCGCTGCAGCTGCTTGCCGGCCCGCTGCAGCTCTGCCTGGGTCTCTTCGGTCTGGCCCTGCTCATACCGCGCCTTCTGGGCGTTGTAATCCATCACGGCGTCAGCCAGGATGCCGTAGTTCTGGAACCGCTGGGTGGTAAACATGGTAAAGGTCTTTACAAACTCGTCCGGGTTGCGTTGGATGCCTGCCCGCTGCATCACGGTATAGTTGGGCTGGGTCTGCTCGATCACCTTCTGGTACATCCGGTTCACGGCCTGCCAGTAGTCCTCGCTGCCCTCCTTGGCGGCTTCCTCGGCAAACTCCCCGGGGTGGTTCTTCACATAGGCCTTGCTGCCCTCCCACAGCGCCGCCACCGTCACCTCGTCCATGCCGTTGATCCACCCGGTCATGGCTTTCGGCAGCTTGTCCATGGCCTTTTCTGCCGGTGTGAGGCCTTTGCCAATGCTGGCCAGTTCGCCCCGCTGGCTGCCGCGCTTGCGCCACTCCAGCAGCACGTCCCCGTGTTCCGTGATCTCCGTCTCCAGCGCCGCCCGCTGCTTGGTAGAAAAGTTTTTCACAAACGGCACCACCGACGCCATGGTGTCGCTGCCCAGCACGGCCGCCGCCGTGGGCAGACTGGCTGCCTGCGCAATGGCCACGCCCGGGTTCAAAGTCAGGATCGCCCCGGCGTAGTTGCCCCGCAGCCGGGCCGCCATCCGGCTCACGCCGTTGTCCCGCTTGCGCTGGGTGGTCTGCAGGTCGGTCAGCAGGTCGTTGATGTACTCCACCGCGCTGCGGCCCCACTGCTCCTTGATGATGCCGTTTTTCAGGTTGTACACGCCATCTTTTGTTTCCACGTTGCTGTTCAGCACCTTCTGCACGTCCCGGATGGGCAGTGCCAGGCCCGCATAAGCCGCCGTGTCCCGGATGCTGCGCTGCACCACATTGTTGCACTCTTCCAGCAAAATGGGCTGCACGGCTTTCTTGACACGGTTCTTCAAAAAGCCCCGGCCCTCAATGGTGGCGTCAAGGTTCAGCCCCTCGATCTGGGTCGCCAGGGCGCTCTTGTCCACCGCAATGGGGTAGTAGTTTTTCACCCCCGCCCGGTTATAGCCCAGCAGCTGCATGCTGGTCTCGTTGATCAGGTTTGTGGTGTACTGGTTGAACAGTTCCTGCATGTCCGCGATCCACGCCCGGTCGTAGTCGGTCAGGGCGTTTTCCACCGTCTGCAGCACCGTGTCCACCATCGGGGTGCCGTCGGCATTCTGCAAGCCGCCCAGGTGCACGGTCTGGCCCTCCTGGTAGGCCCGTTCAATGTTTCCTTTTGTGTACTGTTCCATGTTCGGCACCGTCAGGCCGCCGTTCAGCAGGTGCTGGCGGCTGTCCGCATTCTGCAGATGCATGTACAGGCTGCACAGCATGGCGTGGTTCAGCGGCACGCTGTTGCCCTTGGTGTCGGTCAGGCCGATGTCCACCGTCTCGGCCCCCGGCCCGGCAAAGGCGTCCATCTCTTTCAGGTGGGTCTTGCCCGTCACGTCCGCAAAGAGTTTCTCTCCCTTGATGGTGATCTCGCTCTGCCGGCGCTGGCCGTCGTTCAGCATCCTCGCCAGCTTCTCCATCTGGCCGTTCTTTGCGTAGCCGCCCAGCATGCGGAACACCCGCTCGCCGCCCAGCATGTCCAGCTGGTACTTGGTCAGCGTGTTCCGCAGCCCGTCAAACCGCCCGCCGGGGCGGTTGCCCTTGCTGGTTTTCACCTCGTAGGCAGCAGCGTCCGCAATGGCGCTCACTTCCTCAGCCTTTGCAAGGCTCAACGTCTTGTTTTCGGTGCGGATCACATGCAGCGTGCTGCTGGTAATGGCTTTCAGTAGCCGCAGCTGGTCCACTGTCATGGGCAGGCTGACACGGTTCTCCGTGTCCCGGATGCGCGCTTTCAGCCGGTCCTGCAATGCCCTTGCCTTCTCACTGTCCGGCAGAGCTTCCGCCTGGGCCAGCTGCTCGTGCAGCTTGTCCAGCCGGGCGTTCTTCGCAGCTGTCAGGTCCTCCCGCAGCGTCTGGATCAGTTCCGGCACCTTGCTCTGCTTCCAGTCCTCGGTCATGGCGTTGGGGGCTCCCTCGCTGCCCATGCTGGCCGTAATGCTGTCCTGCAGCCTCGTCAGCTGGTTCACAGCCTTGCTGTTCAGGGTCACCAGGTTCGCCAGCTTGGCCACCTCGGCCGCCTCCACGATCAGCCCCTTCTGCACATACTTGCCCTTCTGGGGCCGCAGCACCATCTGGTTCAGCTGGGCCGCGTTCGCCCGGATGCTCCGTTTCAGCTCGTCCGCCTTCCGGGCGTCCCGGGCCCGCTGCACCCGGTTCTCGGCTACTTTCTTCGCAACAGCAATGTCCTCGTCCCGCTGCTGGCGGGCCACTTCCAGCGCAATGGCGTTCCGCTGGGCCTGTTTCTGCTGCCAGGCTTCCCGCCGGCGCTCGTTTTCGGCCTCCCACTCCATGATCTCGTTGTCCTGGATCATCAGCGAGCGCTCCGCCCGGTCGGCCCGGCGCTGTTCCTGCTTCACCTGGTCGGCCAGGTAGTCGTTTTCTTCCCGCAGCTCGCCCATGCGTTCCTTGTACCACAGCTTTGCCGCGTCCATGTCTTCCTGCCGCTGGGCTTTCAGCCGCTGCTCCTGCTGCTTCAGCTTCCGGCGGAACTCCTCCCGCTGGTAGGTGATGTACTCGTTCACGTCGCCCAGGTTGGTAAAGGTCTTTCCGTCGATCTTCACAGCGCTCCGGGTCTCGGTGTGCTGGTTGGCGGCCAGTCGGCGGGCAAACTCCTGCCGCTGCACTTTCTGGACACCCTGCATGCCCTTCTCCACCTCGGCGGCCCTTGCCTCGTCTCCGGCCGCCGCCTTGGCCATCTGTAGCGCCTGCTTCTGCATGCCCTCAAAAATAGCCTGGGCGTCGGTCATCTCGGGCACGTTCATAATGTCCTCGATCATCCGCCCGGCCAGCTCCACCCGGGCGTCCTCGTACTCGGCCTCGTCCGCAAAGCGGCTGCGCATCTCCGGCTTGATGCTGTCATGCAGATTCATCAGCACGTCCAGCCACTCGGTGCTCTCCATGCTCATGACACCCTCCACACCGGCCTGCTGGGCCGCCGCTTTCCACAGCGCCCGCGCACCGTCCTGGATGCCGCCCACGGCCCGGGTGTCGTTCACAATGCTCTCGTACTGCTCCGCCGGGTTTCCATCCCGCACGCCGTCGGCCTGCCGCAGGGCCACACCGTGGCTGCGGGCCTCGGCCACCGCCGCGCTCCAGTTGCCGTACCGCTTCACCAGCTCCGCCTTGGCCTTGCCGGTCTTGTTCACGGTGTACTCCAGCCGGTGCAGCTCCGGGTATTCGTCCCACAGCTCACTGTTGCGGTAGGTCGCCCCGTCCAGCACCTCGCCCGCCAGCGTCTCGGCCAGCGCCTGGGCCTTTGTCATGTCCGCGCCGTCCGCTTTCAGGTAGTCCACCAGCACCCGGGTCTCGTTGGCCAGCTTTGCCCGGTCGGCCCGGCTGGCGTTGGCTTTCGTCCACCGCGCCGCCAGCCCGTCCAGGCTGTCCTGGCTCACCTTCACGCCCCGCGCCACCCCAAAGAACTGGCTCAGGGTGTCCATGGCCGCCGCCGTGTTCGCAATATCCCGGCTCGCCTGCCGCTGGTCGTTCTTCTTTGCCTCCCGGCTGGCCTGCTCCGCCAGCTGGAAACGGAACTTTGCAAGGCTGCTTTCCTGCGCCAGCTCTCCGGTCTTGTAATACTCCCGGATCTCCCGCACCACCTTGTCCGCATCCACACGCCCGCTGTATTCCTTGCTGGCGGCAACCCTGCCGTCTGCTGTGGAGATGTCCAGCGTGAACTGCCTGCGCTCGCCGCCCAGCTGCTCGGCCATTTTCCGGATCTGTTCCAGCTGCTGCGCCGTGGGGGCCGTGTCCGCCGAAATGTCCACGCCCGGTGCCTCGGCCATCACACGCACATTGCCGTCCAGCAAAAACTCATTCAGAGCTTCCGTGCCGTTCTTCACTTCCGCCGGGCCGAACACCTCCAGAATTTCCCGGTGGTCGGTGTCCCGGCTACGGTCATTCTGGGCAAAGTCCAGCATCTGGCCGTCCGGCAGAATGTACCCTGCCCGCCGGAATTCTTCCGTCACGCCGAACTGCTCCTTCGCCAACATCCGCCGGTACTCCGCATTGCCGCCGTACGCTTTGGCTCTGGCATTGTAGGAGTTCTGTGCATCCTTGGCCTGGGCGTCCTTCCGCTGCTGCAGACGCTCATTGGCTGCTTTCATCTGCTCCGTCAGGGCGCTGTCCCGCTCTTCCAGCGCGGCCAGGCGGCTGTTGTACTCCTTGCGCTTTGCAAGGTAGTCCTGGTATTCTGCGCTGTCCCGGTAGGCCTTGCCCTCTGCGGAAAAAACGCCCAGCGCCTTTTTCTTTGCCTCGATCCGCTGCACTTCGGCACTGTTCAGCCATGCACTGCGTTCTTCCTTCAGGGCACTGCGCTGCTTGGTCAGCTGCTGCTGTTCGGTGCGCAGCTTTGCCAGCTCATCCTGCTCCGCCAGCTGATAGCGCACATTTTTCTGCACAGCTGCATTGTTTTCCTTGCTTTTGGCAGAGGTTTGTGCTATAGTAGTGTCAGAAGATACTTCCTGAGCATCCGCAAGGGTGCTCCGCACAGCTTTCGGGAGCTGTGTGGGAGTATCTTCTTTTTTTGTCATATTTCCCTCAGTGTCAAACGTCACATAGCTTCCATCTGTCCAGCATACCTCATGAACATAGAAATTCTTCATGCCATTCTGCCGGGTGTATTCTCTTACAATCACGCCTTCATACAGCTTTGTTCCGTCAATTTCGACGGGCGCTGCAAAGACATAAGTATCATACCCTCGTCCCTGCCAGTTTTGCTCATACCCGATTTGCTTTCCTTTTTGAATTACTTCGGGGACTGCAGCAACCGCAACCTGTTTTGCTTTGCTGTTCCCATGCTGCACCGTTGCACGTGCACCGCTCTTTGTCAACTCCACCGTTCCGAAGTTTTCACGAATCACTTTGTTTCCTATAGAATCAAAGAATTCTTCAACATTGGAAATGTTTTCGTTTCGCGTTTTTCCGAAAGACACCTCTGTTCCTTCGATTGTCGCCACCGGTTTCATTTCTTCCAATTCGTCCAGATGGCCGTTCATCTGCTCCACCAGAGAATCTTTTCCCTCGTGCAGCTGGAACCGCACCCCCTGCGCCGCACCCTCACTCTTGAGGGCTGCGGCGTTTTCTTTTGCCGCCCGCAGGTTGTCCATGGCCTTTTCCGCATGGGCAAAATAGGCGTCCTGCAGGGCCCGTTTTTCCGCCTCGGCCAGACGCTGGGCTTTCAGGGCCGCCCGGTTCTCCGGGTCAAGGGTCAGCGCTTCCTTTGCCCGGCTGATGATGCCGTTCAGCATCTCCTTCACGGCGGTCATCACCTTGTGGATGGTGCCTGCCTTGCCGGCGTTCTTCTCCGCCTGCGCCCGCTGGAATTCGGCCCACCGGGTCACGCTCTCGGCACTGTCAAAAATGCCGCGCCAGCTGTCCGCCACCAGTTCCTCAGCAGCCTGCTCATAGGTCAGGCCCTGGGCGGCATAGTCCTTCACCTTGTCCCGGATCAGCTCGTCCACGTTCTCAAAGCCCTCGCTCTTCGCCAGGTACTCCAGCGCCGTGTTCTGCACCGCCTTGGCACCCTCAGCGTCCAGAGCGTTGTACCAGTGGTAGTCCTCGTGCAGCACCGTGCCAAACACGTCTCCGTTCCGGTCGCCAAAAAAGATGCGGCCCGTCTCGGTGTCCACATAGGCTTTCACCCGCTCGCTGGGGCTTCCGTCCGGGCCCAGCAGCACGCTCTTCAAAATGGCGTCCGTGCCGGTTCCCGCCGCGTTCAGCCGGATCACCTGGGCTGCCACATCGTCCGCCGCGCGGTCGCTGCCCTTCCAGATCACCCGGCCCTCGCCTTTCGTGCTCTGGTCAGTCAGGGCACCGCCCAGGGCCCCGCGCTCCACCGTGCCGGCTTCCACTTCGCCCTGCCCCTGCAAAAAGGCCGCCCGCAGTGCCTGCTCTCCGCCGGGCTGCTGCAGTACATAGTTCGTGTTCAGGGCAAGGTTGTTCATGCTGCCCGCCAGCTCCAGCGCCTTGTCAAAGGTTTTCACCCCGTCCATCTGGCCCATGCGGTACATGCTGCTGGCCGCCGCCGTGTAGTGTTCCAGGTCAGCAACGCTGTCCGGCACCATCCGGCTGATGGTCTCCGCCGCGCCCTTGCTCACCTTCCAGTCCGTCAGGGTCCGCTGCACGGCCCGCTGCTTCTCAGTCAGGGTCTGCTGGCGCAGCCCCACCGTCCGCCGCAGGCCGTCCGGTGCTTCCCGGCTCTGCTGTGTCGTCTCCTGTGCTTCCTGCTGCGCAGCGGCCCGGCTTTCCGCCTGCGCCTGCTGGTACAGCTGTTCCGGGTCAAACAGCATAGTCCTGGGGTTTTCCGGGTCTACCGTCCGCACCGCTTCCGTGCCGTCCGCAAAGCGCACCGTCATGGTGTCGTTGCTCATGCTCACGCTGTAGCCCTGCCCGCTTTCCACGGTTTCCCCGGCCTTTTCCACGGCACCCTGGCCCGGATCGGCGGCAGGGTTCTCTGCCCGCGCCGCATTGTTCCCGACATTTGTGTCGGGAACTTCCGCCGCCTGCTGCACGGCCTGCCCGGCAGTCTGCTGCTGGGCAAGCGTGCGCAGGGCTTTCCGGGTCTCGCTGGCCGTGGCAGGCAGCTCCATGCCGTACTCCTCCGCAAAGGCCGCCCGGTTTGCTTCGTTGGCCGCGTTCGGGGTGAACAGGTTGATGGTCTTGCCCGTCAGGGCATCCGTCTCCAGGGCGGCCGCCAGCTGCTGCACCGCCGAGTTCTCGCTGCGCACCGCTGGGGCTGCATCCTTCCGGGCAGTCGTTTCCGCAGCGTCAGTGTTGCCCGTCTGCTGCATGGCGGCGGCCTGGTCTGCCTGCTGCCGTGCAGCTTCTCCCGGCTCCATGACCCGCTCTTCCAGTGCCCGCTGCGCCGCCGCGGCATCCGCCGCCCGGCTCTCGGTGTCCACCTGCACCGGGGCAGCCGTTTCCGTCCCGGCCCGGGCATCCAGCGTCCGGCTCATGGCACCCAGCCCCGTGCCCACGGCACCGCCCAGGGCACCGGAGGCACCACCCGTCAGGCCGCTCTGCAGCGCCTGCAAAAAGGTGTCGCTCTGCAGCAGCTCGTCGGCGGCCTGCTGGTCGCCGCCCAGCGTGGCATCAATGATCTTGTCCGCATAGGTCTCCACAAAGGCCTGTACCGCATTGTCCACGCCGCCGGAGATCGTGTTGGCGGCCAACTGGCTGTTGCCCAGCCCGCTCACCAGCTTCGAGCTGCGCACAAGATCGGCCAGCTTTCCGGCCACCGTGTCCCGGGCATAGTCCACGCCCATGCTGCGGGCCATGTCCGCCACGCCCACGCTGTTGATGGCCCAGCCTGCGCCAAACTTTGCAAGGCCCACGCCCACAACCTGGCCGGCGCTGGTGCCCTTCTCCACGTCCTGGCCCATGCTCTCGGCCGCGCCCTGGGCGCTCAGCACCGGCAGCACCAGGTAGGGGCTCACGCCCGCAACAGCCAGGTTTTCCGCTGCGCTGGTGGCAACGCCCATGGCTGTTTTGGCCGCCGGGCTCATGCCCGCCTGGGCCGCTTCCGTGCGCTGCTGGCCGTAGTGGTACAGCTGGTAGCCAAGGCTCGTGTCTTTATCCAGCGCCGTTTTCTGCACCGTCCCGGCAATGCGGCTGCGCATTTCGTCGATCTCGCTCTGGCTGTAGCCCATGTCGCGCAGATCCTCGTCGGTGTACTGGGGGTTATAGTCCATGTCCACCGCCGTGATCCGGTCTTTCAGTTCCTTGCCACGGGCATCGCCTTCCAGTTCCTTGTCCAGCGCCGCCTCGTTTTTCTGGGTAGCCCGGATGTCCTTCACGCCCTGGGCGGTCATCTCGCCCGCCATGGGCACCGCCGACGCCACCGTGGCTGCAATGCCCTTCGTGGTGTCCGCCGTGCGGCGCACCGCCCGGTCAGTCACCGGCAAGGCATCATATTCCCGGATGTATGCCCGGGCCTCGTTGATCTCCTGGGCCGTGTACCCCATCTTCAAAAGGTCTCCGGGGCTGTACCGTTGCTTTGTACCGGTCACCTGCACGGCCTGCTCCGGGGCAACGCCCTTGTCCTCCTGAGTGGTGTACTCCTTCTGCCGCAGCAGGTCCACCACCTCCCGGTGCCGGGAGCTTTCGTCCATCCACTGGTTCAGCTCGTCAAAGCGGTCGGTCTGCCGGTCCTTGGCAAGGGCGTTTCCCACCTTCTGCGCCGCCTTGGCGTAGCTGCCGTAGGTGCCCTGCGCAATGGCCCGCTGTTTCGGGGCGTTGTCGCTGCCAACATAGTTCCAGTCCGGTTCGTAGTCCTCCTGCCGGTCCGTGGCCACCGGGCTGCCCGTGTTGCTGGCCATATCCGCCAGCACCTGCTTGCCCAGCGTGTCCGCGCTCACCGTGCCAAGCACCTGCCGCGTGCCGCCGGTCCAGGCCGGGGTACTGGCCGTCGTCTGCAGGCGGCTGGTGCTGGCGGGGGCAGCCGTCATCTGGCTGCGGATCTGCGCCACCTGGGCCACGCTCAGGCCCGTGCCGGTGTTTTTCGTGTTCGTAGCAGCCGCCGGGGTGGTCTTTGCAGTCCGGGTCGTCGTCTTCTTCTGGGCTGCGGTTTTTGCGGCGTCATTCGCTTTAATCTGCTCCCGCATCTGGCGCACCTGTTCTACACTCAGGCTCATGTTGCTCCTCCTTTACCATCCCATAGTCTGCGACACCTGACTGATGGTGCTGTCGCTGTAATTTTTCCGGATCAGATACTCGGTGATCTGGGCCATGTCATAGCCATTGTTTGCCATCTGCTGTGCTTCTCGCAGCGCCGTATTGTAATTGCCGCCTTTCGGGCTGGCCATGCTCACCGACGCCCCCGCCACGCCGTCCACCGTGCCGCTGGTGCTCCACGGCGTTTTGGTGGTCGCTGCCGGCAGCTTGCTGGTCGTGGTTCCCGCCTTTCCCGCTCCGGTTCCTCCCGCCGCGCTCTGGGTACTGGCCTTGGTGCCGGTGTCTGCCTTGATCCATCCCGCATTGGTCAGGGTCCGCTTGTAAAAGTCGTACAGGGGCTCGGTGCCCTTCATGCTGGAAAATTTGTTTGCCATCTGCTGCAGCTGGCTGGTCGTGTAGCCGCCGCTCTTGCTTCCCGAGCTGCTCCCACCGCTTCTCGTGCTTCCGGTGCCCGTGGTCTTGTACCGCTGCTGCAGTCCCAGCAGCGCCTGCTGGTATGCAAGGTTCGAGCTGTTCAGCCGCCCGGCAATGGTGCCGTAGCTGTCCGTGCTGTCCCCGCTCAGTCCTGCCATCTGCAGGTAATTCTTTGCTGCCGTGTCGTTGCCGCTGCCCGCCAGGCTTGCGCCCTGCAGCAGGGCCGCCATCTTGTCCTTCTGGGTATCGCTCATGCCCTCCCAGGCGTCCAGCATCGTGCTGTCCAGTCCGTACTTGGTCAGGGTCTGGGCTGCCAGGTCATCAAAGCCCGCCTGCTTAAAGGCCTGCGCCTGTTCCATGGCGCTGATCTGGTCGCTCAGCTGGGTGCGCTGCAGGCTGTCCGCATACTGCTGCTTCTGTAGTTCAAACTCCTTGTCCCACTGGTAATAGCCCTGGTAGGCATCGTACCCGGTCTTCACCGCGTTGCCCACTCCCTTCACAACGTTCCACACATTGTTCCAGAAGTCGCTGTTCTCCTGCCGTGCCGTGTCCACCCGGCCGCTCAGGTAGTCCCGCCAGTTCTGGGCATTGCTCACGCTGCCGTCATACTTGCTGCGTTCCAGGCTCTGCTGGCCCAGCAGGTCGTCCAGCACGCTGGTGGTGTCACTCATCTTCTGCTTCCAGTTCTGCAAAGCGTCCGCCCGCAGGCTGCTCAGGCTGTTGTCCACGCCTGCGATCTGCTCCCCTGCCGCCTGGTTCGCCGCCGTCTTGGCCCAGTCCGCACCGTACCCGCCCGCCAGGGTATTGGCCGTGCCGGCAGCGGCTGCCGCGCCGTTCTGGGCGTTGGCCACGCTGTTGGCCCGGTACTGCTGGTAGGCAGCGTTCAGGGCGTCCGTGTCCACGCCGGTGCTGCCGGTCAGGCTGGCATCCGCCAGCTGCACCAGCTTCTGGTTGATGCTGTCCGTGTAGTTGTTCTGGTAGGCCCTCGGCATAGCCTGTTCGGCCTGGGCCAGCTTCTTCTTTGCCGTGTTCAGTCTCGCAATGGTTCCCATGGTGTCCCCTCCTTACACAAAAAAGAACGGTAAGATCTGCGCCGCCAGCTGCACCGCGCTCAGAATGCCGTTCAGCCACCGGCTGGTGCGCTGGCTGCTCTCGCTGCTGGCCTTGTCGTACTCGTTCTGGCGGTACTGCAGCCCGTCCATCCAGTTGGCCATGTCCTTCTGGTAGTTCTGGTAGTCCTGCTGTTCGGCGTTCTGCAGTCCGCTCAGCTGGCTCTCCAGCCCGGTGCGCTTGGCCGTGTACTCGCTGCGGCTCTGGTCCTGCAGGCTGTTCAGCACGTTGTCCAGGTTGTTCATGGTGGCCGTGTAGGCGTTCTGGCCCGCCTGGGTGCCGTAGCTGCTGCCATAACCGCCGGTCTGGGCGGCGGCATTGGCCTGTGCGTTCTGGTTCGCCAGCTTGGCCGAGCGGGTGTACTGGCTCTTGTACTGCTGGTAGGCCGTGTCGGCGTCCGGGTCGTAGTCAAACTCTTTCATGCCGTCCAGCTGGCCCATCACGTCCTTGATCTTCGGCTGGTACTGGCTCACATAGTCCGCCGGGCGGGTCTTTTCGTAGTTCTCCAGTTCCGTCCGGGCATTGCTCAGTCTGCTCATTCCGTCTCCCCCTTACTGCTCAAAAAATTCTCGCTCATGTTCTCGCTGTCCAGGTTGGTCAGCACGTAGCCCAGCTGTTCCTGCAGCTGGTACAGGTAGTTGCGCAGCGCCCGGGCGTCCTCCGGGTCCATGCTGCTGCCAAAGCTGGGCAGGCTGATGCCGTTCAGCCCCGCTAAACTCGCCATGTTCATCCCTCACTTTCTCGGCCCGGCCCCGGTCACCCGGCCGCCGGTGGTGCCTGCCAGCGTAAAGACCATGCTCCGCAAAGCGATCTGCCCCGTGCCGCTCAGCTTCAGCCGCATGGTGTCGTGCCGGCGCGGCTCAAAGGGCAGGTTCAGCCGGGCATGGTCTCCCGTGGCGGCCGCCGTGCGCAGGGTCTCCCAGGGTCCGCCGTCGTAGCTCGCCGCCAGCGTCACCACACTGTGGGTCTGGGCGTCCAGCCGCAGGGTGATCCGGCTGATGTATTTGTCATCCGTCTCGGTCAGTCCAATGTCTCCGCTCACCGCTTCAAACTGCAGCGCCGCCTCGGCTTCCCCTTCTGTTTCCCGGTCGGGGTCTGCCGCCCACAGGGCCCGGCCGTCCCACAGGTACAGCTGCCGGCCGGTACTGGCCATCTCGTAACCCACGGCGCTCTCCTCGTGCCACAGGCCCCGCTCCGTGTCGTACACCAGCAGCCGCCCGGCGCTGTCCCCCTGGCGGCGCAGGTACAGGTAATACCGCGCGTCCAGGCTTCCGGCCGCGCACCACGCGGCCCCCGTCAGCTTCCCGGTGTCCAGCGCGCCGGACACCTTGCTGGGCAGGCTGCCGTCCCATGCCATCACCCCGCCGGGCGAAAGGTAATACAGCGTCTCGTTCAGCACGCACAGGCTGTGGGCGGCGTTGGCTGCCACGCCCCGGCACCGCACGCTGGAAAGCTGGTAGTCGCTGGGTTTGGAGCCGTACAGCTTGTGGATGCAGTTCTCTTTGAAGAACAGCACATACCCCATGCAGCTGGCCGCGCCGGTAAAAGTGCCGTCGCTGCCCACGCTCACGGCGTAGCTGTCCGCTGCAATGCCCCGGTAGCTGTACCAGTTGGTGGGGTCGCCCAGGCGGCAGGCGTAAATGGTGTTTTCCTTCTTGCTGCAGCCCCACACCCGGTTGCCCTGCTCCGTCACAAAGTCCAGATCCGGCACCCGCCGCTCCAGCGTGATGCTCACGGCCAGGCCCTCGTTCTCGGTGCGCGCCCCGTCCAGGCTGCGCCAGCTGGTGCCCGTGGCCGTCACCGTCCAGCTGCCATAGTACCGGCTGCTGTCCTGGGCCGGGGTCAGGCTGGCCACAAGGTCGTCCCCCTCCAGCGCCTGCACCACGATCTCCCCGTTCAGGTCTGCCGCCAGCGCGTCGCACACCGCCTGCGGCATGCCGGTCAGGGTCACTGTGTCGCCCTCCTTCAGCAGGCTCCCGATTCCCGGGCAGGTCATGCGCACCGTGTTCACCAGCACCTGCACCCACTTGCCGCTCTTGGCGCTCCACTTTTCCAGCACGCTCTCATAGTCGTACAGGTTCTTCGGGTCGCCCTTCAAAAACAGCTGCCCGTCCTCCGGGCTCTCCGGCTCCGTGTCGCCTGCACCGGCCACCTCGTACATCTTGCCCTCCGTGTCGCAGGGGCACACGGTCATCTTCCGGTCGCCCAGCTCCCACTTCGCCCCCAGCGGCTCCAGTTGGCCGGTCTCCGTGTCAAAGGCCAGCTTATCCGGCCAGATCAGCACCTTGCTGCCCATGCCGGCCAGCGCCTTGCGGTCGTCCGTCAGCACATTCTCCAGCGTCACCGCCGCCGTGCGGCCCGCCTGCCCGTCCGGTGCGTATTCCAGCCCCGTGCCCCGGCAGATCAGCAGCCCGTTCAGGTGGTACATGCCGTTCACCTTCTCCACGTCCCGCACCTTTTTGCGCAGCGCCCGGGTCTGCAGCGCCGGAAATCCCCTGCCGGAAAAATTCAGCGCCGCCGAGAGCTCCGCCTCGCTGCAGCTGTAGGTCTCGTTGATGCCCCCAAAGGCCCGCAACAGCTGCCGACTGCCGGTCAGCTGGTTCAGGTTCGTCCCGTCGATCATCTCTCAATACCTCCACTGCACCCCGCCCGCCGGGGGGTATTTCTGCCGCATCCAGGCTGCAAACTCCTGGCAGTAGTCACTGTACACCTGCAGCTCGTTCACCGCTCGGGCCGTCTCGCCCAGGGCCAGGTCCATCTGGGCGCACAGCCAGTGCTGGTACAGTGCGCTGAAGGCATCCGGTGCCAGCAGCTGGGTGTCATACTCCAGCCCGTCCCCGGCCATGTCCGCGCCCACAGCGTCAAAATCGCCGCAGGCCGAGCGGTTCACCACCGTCTGCCGCAGCCGCGCGTCGCACTGGCGCATCCACATCTGCTTCATCTCGTCCCCAAAGTCGTTGTTCGGCCGCATCTGGTCGCAAAGTTCTATCGCCTTTCCGGCTGTCATCGTTCCGCCTCCTTAGCAAAAACACCCGGCACAGCAAGTGCCTGCCGTACCGGGTGTATTCTTCTTTGATTCGTGGCTCCCCTTTCGGGGGAGCTCCGGCATCCGCGCCGCCCTTGGCGGACGGGGCCGGTGAGAGGGTTACAGCTTCTGCAGTGCCGGCACGTTCTGCGCCGCCGCCTGGGCCGCCTCGATTTTCGCGTTGGCCGCGTTGTCCATCTCCTCGCTGTGGCGCAGCACCTCGGCCACCGCCGCAGGCACCTCCACGTCCACACCGCGCTGGATCAGGTACGCCTCGCCGTTCACGCTCACAAAACGGGCGCTGGAGTAGCGGCCGTTGTCCTTGAACAGGTGGATCACCTCGGTGGCGGGCTTCTCCGCCTGCACGTCCTTGGTGTCCTGGGTGGCTGCTTCTGCAGCCTGCTGGGCGGTTTCTTTCTTCACTGCCATTTTGTGTTCATCCTCCGTTCCTCAGTTTGCCTTCGCCTTGGCGCTGTAGCGTGCGCTGCAGCTCTCAATGCGCACCATGTACTGCTCGCTCAGACGCTCGGCGGTCTTCACGGCCTTCCAGCCCACAGAGGCACGCTGGTTCAGGGGGTCATCGCCGTAGCCCAGTTGCTTCACGATGTGCTGCAGGCCGCCGCCCTCCAGCTCGGTGGTGGCGTAGGCGTGGGCGCCCAGCACCAGGGTGCCAAACACCGCAAGGCCGCTGGGGCAGCCGGTGCCCGTCCAGATCTTTGCCTCGCTGGTCTCCACAAAGCGCACGTTGCCGATCTTGCCGATCTCGCCCTCAAAGATCTCCTCAGGGCTGGCGTACTTGTGGGCCTCCACCCAGGCCGGGTCCTTCTTCAGGTCGTAGGCCGTGTACGGGTGGATGATGCACACATAGCTGCCGCCGGCAGAGCCGATGGGATCAGCATTCTGCACCTTCAGCTGGGCCACCGCCTGCTCAATCAGGTCCACCGTCAGCTGGGCCGTGGCGTCCAGGCCCGCACGGCTGGTCACGGGGGTCTCAACGCCGTCGCTCACCTTGGGGGCGTAGATTACGTTGGTGCCGCCGGCCAGAATGTCGCGCACGATGGTGTCCATGGTGCGGCCGCTCTGGCTTGCCAGCACGCTGGTGGCCTGCACCACGTTGTTGTCAATGGTGGTCATCTGCACCATGTCGGTCAGGGGCACCCAGCCGCCGTACTGGTGCACCTCAGCGGTCACCGTGGTCACGGTCAGGGCCTGGCCTTCCGGGGTCACGCCCTCGGTCAGGGGCGTGGTGGCCTTGGGCAGCGCGTCATACTTGCGGAACTCGATGATCTTGCCGTTGTTGGCCGGGATCGGGTAGCTGTCGCCGAACTGGTCATGCACCAGCGCCGGCAGCGCCTGGTCGATGAGGCGGCGCTCGTAAAAGGTCTTCATCTCGGCGCTCATGCCGGAGCTGCCGGTGGTGTTCTGCAGCTGCTCGTGCGCATCCGCAAACAGCTGCAGGTTCAACTTCTTCCATTTCATGGTTTGGTCCTCCTTCAAAGGTTTATGTTCTCACACCCTCGTGTGGGAAGTCGTTACAGCGTGATCTTCTCGCCCCGGCGTGCCCGGCGTTCCAGGTCCTCCAGCTGGCGGCGGCTCATGCTGGCCACGTCCACATGGGTGGTCACCGCGCCGCCGGGCCGGGTGCCGTTCTCGCCGGGTCTGCTGGCCCGCTGCTGGATGCGGGCCGCCACGCCCTGCTCCACCTTCTGGGCGGTCTGGGCTGTGGCCTGCTGCATGATGTGGTCAAAGTAGGCGGCCCGGTAAGCGTCCGGCAGGCTCACGCCCCGGCGCGTCAGGTCGGCCACCTGCTCGTTGGCCAGCACCTCCTGCAGCTCAAAATCCGGGTACTGGGTCTTCAGCTGGGCGGCCTGGGCCTCCCACTGTGCCTGGATCTGGCTCACCCGCTGCTGGCGGGTTGCTTCCTGCTGCATGGCCTGCAGCTGCGCGTTGCGGGTGTTGCTGCGCTTCAGGTCGCTCTCCATCTTGTCCAGCTCCCGGGCCGTTTTCACGCTCACACCCCGCTGCTGGGCCAGGTCCTCGTAATATTTCTCGTCCTTCACGCGGCCGTTCTCCACCGCCTCGATCAGGCCGTCCATGTCATCGGTGTCCACGCCGTAGGCATTGGCCAGTGCCTGGGTCAGCCGCGCCACCTGCGGATTCTGCCGGATGTTCTCCGTGGCCTTATCAATGGCCCGCTGCATCATCTCCTGGAACACGTCGCTGTATTCGCCCTGCACCATCTCGCCAAAGGCTCTCCGGCGCTCCTCCGGGGTCTTTTCGGCCTTGGGCTCCTTGGCAGGTTCCTGGTGCTTCTCCGCTTCCGCCGGGTCACTCTCACTGCCAGAGGCCCCCTCCTTGAGGGGGTTGCCGCCCGCAGGCGGCTGGGGGAGTTTCTCCCCGCCTGCCGCCTTGCCCTTCAGCGCCCCGCTGCGCCGTGCCAGCCGCTCCTGCGCCGGCCGCAAAGCCGGT
>OGGJ01001533.1_pt1 | contig 18680 bp, 6 predicted proteins | sample 1571071 | NCBI WGS metagenome assembly OGGJ01 (sample SAMEA2581954, study PRJEB24529) | metagenome | biome: Human gut stool | place: China | collected 2011
AATGGTTGTGGGGATGAAAAGGTTGGTGGGTGTAAAGCAATCCCTCCGTCTTGACGGCAGACCGACTTAGTAATTATAAAAGTCGGATATATCCCCAAAAAACGCTGTAAAATTTAGGCTTGTGCCTTGCCGTCAAGCCACCTCCCTTTGACAAGGGAGGCAAGGATATGGTGCGGGGCAAGGGATAGTGCGGAAAATCTCATTGATGGTGCGGATAGGGAGCAATCCCTCCGGTAGTCGCCCGAATTTTTTCGGGTGACAGCACCTCACCTTTTTCGAGGGGAGGCAAGGACATGGTGTGGGGCAAGGGATAGTGCGGGTTTGGAAAGGTTGGTGTCAGTGCTGTTGTACAGATAAAGTCACGAAAATATTAACTCCTTGTCGGTGCGGAAAATGTTTTAGGCAGTGCTTGGCGATATATTTCACTTGAACGGTGTCTGTAGGGCGCCGTTTTTTGTATTATATGCCGCATTTATGACCGTTTGCGCCGTTATAACAACCGTTCGTGCCAAAAAGTTGAAAATTAAAAGCAAATGAGTTATGATATAATTATAAAATTATAAGGGGGAGAGGTATGCTCATCTGCGTTTACGATACCGCAAACGAGGCGGAGATACTGAAAGCGAAAATAACACAAATCGCAACGGCGGCATATTGAAGAATTGCCTACAGGGTATGTCAGAGGTATGAGAGCTTTGTGAAGGAGTGTAAGACGGCTGACCTTATAATCGTGCTTGCCGACGGAGCGGACGGTATGGAGGGCGTTATTGCGGCGAAGAATGCCGACAGGGACACGCCTGTAATATGGCTGTCGGACGATGAGGGATTCGGGGCGCAGTCATACAGGCTTGGCTGTACCTATTTCCACAAGAAGCCGATACCGCTTGAAAAGCTGAAGGAGGCACTGCATAAGTGCAGGTGCATGGCATAAGCACGGGTAAATCTACAGGAGGAAAAACATGAAGAAAAAATTTGTACGGCTCATAAGTGCGGTGCTGTCTGCGGCAATGACGTTGACGGCTGTACCGTTATCGGCATTTGCCGAGGGCGAGGCACATACGCATGACGGTGAGAGCAATGTCATCACGACACCGCTTGATTTCAGAGAAAAGACGGCGGACGAAAACGGTGTCGGCTGGAGCTGGGATTATGACACAAAGACGCTGACGCTTGACGGAGTGAACATTCAGGCGACAACAGAAGAGAATATGATGAGCGTCGTAACAGTCCCCGACGGTACGAAAATAGTGCTGAACGGTGAAAACACTATCGTACAGACCGATACCCTCGAAAGCGATACATACGTTCTCAGTGCCGTAAATAATAAAGAGGTCAATTGTGACGGCACAATGACGATCAGCGGCGACGGTGTGCTGAATGCAGAGAACCGCTCTACAGACAGTATGGCACGCTCTCTCGGCGGATCAATAATCCTGAACGGCGGTACAGTAAACGCAACAGGTACTGTAAAGACAAATTCGCTTGAAATACATAATGACGGTGTGCTGAACGCAAATGCGACAACTGCATCTTTTGAGGGTGTGGCTGTCAATGTCAGCGGCGGCATTACTGTTGACGGCAACGGCAGTCTTACTGCAGTAGGTTGTGCTAATGAATCTACGTTAAACAGTGCAATATTGCTTACCAGTAATTTCGGTGACAAAATTTCCGTCAGCGAAAACGGCAGTATTACTGTGCCTGAAGGCAATGCAGCAAGAGTCGGAATATGCTACAGCGGAAACAACGGCGACGGAATGGATGCCGAAATAAGCGGCGGTAAGGTCACTGCTTACGGTACTAAGTATGGCATTTACAAAGTAAACCTTATAATGAGCGGTACAGGCTCGGTTTACACTACGGGCGGTTCATACGCTATCGGTCAAACTTTGCCGGAAATAGACATGGATGAATTAATAGTAAGGGGTTCTGCCGATTTCAAGGCTGAGGAAAGTGCTGTGACAGGCGAGGTCAAGCTTAACGGCGGCTATTATGAGATTGGCGGAGCGGACGCTAAGACGGTAGTTATAAAGCCTGATACTTCTCCCCGTATAATACTCGGAAAGCAGACAGGAATATTCAAGACGGAAGAGTATGAAATAATTGAAGGCGAGACTGATACCAAGCTCAAGGGTACGGTTTACTTTGATATTACTCTGAAGAATATGAGCGATGAAGAGTTTGCAGACGCAAGAGGCTATTTCGGCGGCGATGAACCCGATTTATCAGCAAACATAATCAAGACCGATTACGGCTGGGTGTGCATGGTCTGCGATACCGAGTTTTCGGTTACATACGACACTGATAATACTCTTACAATAAAGTGCGGAGATATTGTATCCAATACCGTTCAGGTAAAGTCGAATGCAAACCGTTTCAACAAGGTTACACAGGGTGACAACACAAACAGAACGGTTTTCTATACAAACACTTCGCAGGAAGAGAAGGACAATTACAAGCTTGTAAGCACCTATACGGTTGACAGTGAAAGCATAAGCTATAACTGGTACAGTACGAACAGTGCATACAGTGCAGATGAGCTCGGTGCGGCAGTATCCGGAAGCAACGGCGAATTCAAGCTTGCGGATAATATTCCTGCCGGAAATTATGTTCTGTATTGTGATATAACCTATTCAGACGGTGACAGCACAGAAACTGTTACAGAAAAATTTACATTTACATATAAAGAATGTGCACATGAAAACGGTTATTCCGACGGTAAATGCACAAACTGCGGAGCGTTATGTGATCACAGCGATATTGATATTGACACGGGTAAGTGTAACGAGTGTGCGCATCAGCTTGTTGCTACAATCAGCACAGACGGCAGTGCGCCGATAGGCTATGACACGCTCGCAGACTGCCTTGACAGCATTACTGCCGATACCGGAAACTATGTTAAGATCTATCAGGATATCGGCGATGCATCGGCAACTGCAGCTTTAGATACTATAGATGTAAATCACAATGTTATGATCGACCTTAACGGTCACAAGCTGAACAATATCAAGCTTGGGGTCAACAAAGACGTCACACTTACATTAACCGGCACAGCGGGCAGTTATGTTAAGCAGGTGTATGTTCGCAAAGGCGGATCATTCATAATTGACAGCGCTGCAAATGTAGAATTTGATACAATTTTTGTTGAGGCAGGTGCAGGGCTTGCTGTAAACGATGGTGCAAAAGTAACTACAGCGTCTTTGATTGTGAAGGCATCCGTGAATGATGACGGAACTACAACGACATCTGTAAAGCTTGCTACGGGAATGAAGATAGGTGGGCTGACATATTGGCGCCAAGACGGTTCCGGATTACTGAAATTAGGCAATCTTCTTGATGTTACCCGGCAGACACTGCAATATGACGAAAGCGGCGAGTATATTGACCTTTATAAAGAATTTGTAAGTCAGAGTTTACCCTATGCGCTTACTGTTGTAGAGCATACTGACGCTGACCACAAATACAGCACTGGAACAGGCAAGTGCGAGAAGTGCGGAAAGCCCTGCGAGCATGGCGGTGATATAAACACGGACACCGGCATCTGCTCAATCTGCGGTGCGGTTGTGTCTGTCGCAATCTATATAAGTGCAGACGGAAACTTATCATCTTATTTAGATGCCGATGAGCTTCACTCTTTACTGAATGAATACAACGGAAGCGGCACGATAAAGCTGTTTAAGGATTATTCTAAACCAAGCGCTCAGTATGACTTATACGGAGAGCTTACAATTGACGTAAACGGATGCCAATTTAATATCCGGAGTATTACTCCTTGCAAAAACGGAAAGCTTACGATCAAAAACAGCGGCAATCCGATTATGCTCGGTTGTAATGTATATCCGACAAGCGACGCTTCATACGCCGGCGGTACGCTTATAATAGACGGCGATGTAGTTTTAGACACTTCGATCTATGTATATGATTCGAGTACGGTTATACTGAAAGACGGTACATATACTGCCGGACTTTACGCAAGGGACAGCAAGACATTATATGATATGCTCGGCGAGGGTAAGGCTTTCTTCAAGACTGACGGAACTCTTTTCAATGCAAGCGTTAAGGAAATATCAAGCAGTGAAACGCTGACAGTCAAAGACCACAGCCATACCTATGTTGACGGCAAGTGCGACTGCGGATATGTTTGCCCTCACAGCGATGTTGACAGCAAAACGGGCAAGTGTAACGAGTGTGAATATCAGTATGCGGCTGTTATCGTAAAGGACGGGGCTGTAGCTTCCGTTTATAAGGAAACTGAGATGGAAGCGGCTTTTGAAACGGCTGACAGAGAAGCAAACACCGGCTGTACATTAAGAGTATACAAGAATTATACAGGCAGCTATACAACACTCAGCGGTAAGTTCACGCTGTGGATCGCTGAGAAAGCCAATGTAGGTACGTTAACTGTTTCGGGAGATATAACCGTTACGGGATCGGAAAAAAATAATATTTTTTATGGCGATTTCAATGTAGCGGACGGCGGTAAGCTGACATTTGACGAAAACTGCGGCGCTATGGGAACTGTGTCGGTAGGTGCAGGTACATTTGACTGCTATAGTACATTTGCTATAACACTCAATATAAACGATGCAAGCAGTGACGTAATTCTTCACGGCGGAGCTTTCAAAACAATATGCTATAACGGCGGCGGGGACAGAGCAAACGCAGAAATACTGACTTTGTTGGCTGAGAACCGTATGTTTATGAAGTCTCCCAATCCTGAGCCGATAGACGGCTCAAAAACACTGTTGAAAGACGGTTTTGCAACAACTGTTATTGTAATACCACATGAAGATCACATTTACGACAGCACAACGGGCAAGTGTACGATTTGCGGTAAGCGGTGCGGTCATACGGATGTTGACAGCAAAACAGGTGTATGCCTTACCTGCGAATATCAGCTTACTGCGGGCGTTTCGGGCGTGGGAACAGCGAAGTATTTTGATAATATAGACAACGCTTTTACTGCGGCATTATCGGCGGAAAACAACGGTTGTACGCTGACATTATACAAGGACTGTGAGCTTTCGCAGAACATAGTGATCGGCAACGCAACGGTTACTGTCGATATGAACGGACATTCTATATTATTGGCGTACAGAATTAAAGTAAACGACGGAGGCGTGCTGTATCTTAAAAACAGCAGAGAAAACGGCAGTATAGACACAGAAATTGAAGTGAATAAGGGCGGCACGCTTATAAACGGTACTGCGGACGACAGCAGTTCAGCCGTTTCCGTGTTCAGTGTATACGCCGACGCGGCTAAATGTGTGGAGATCTACGGTGGTAGTTGTACAGGCTTAACAGTAAATAACGGCACAAGCGGTATAGCTTTATACGGCGGAAGCTACGAGTTAATTCACACAAATGATTTAACTGATAGCACGCCTGTAAGCGCCCTGCTTGCAAAGGGCTATGCGTTTGCGACCTTAAATGATGTCACAAATCTCCCCGAAAAGATAGTTGACGGCAGTGCGACAACACTGAATCCGGGTCTTAAAAATGTCATGGTTGTAAAGCATACTCATACATACAACGAAACAGATGCAAAGTGTGCGTGCGGTGCTGTGCTTTATGCAAAGGTGACATCAGCCGACGGCACTACTAACGAATATTTTGACAGCATTGAAGAAGGCTTATTATATGCCGATAAGGCTGAAAACAAGGGCTGTGTTTTCACTCTTGTAACAAGCGGTAAGATTAAGGACTATGTTACACTGTCAAACGGTCAGTTTACGATTACCGCAAATAATTACGGTACTATCGGTAATTATTACGGTGGGCGAATAACTATTGACGGTGCAGATGTTGTTGCCAAAGGTCATCTGTTAATCAAGTGCGAGATATATGTGAACAGCGGTTCTCTTACGTTGCCTGAAGACTCAAGTACCCGATTTGGTCAAATTTATATATTAGGCGGTACTGTAAACATCAGCGAAGGCGTAAATGCCGACAATAATGCCGGTGCTGATAATTTGATTATAGCCAATGCCACAACCGACGCAAAGGTGACTATAGGCGGCGGTACTTACGGCCGTATCGTTCTCGGACAGCATAAATTTAAGGACGTGCTTGCAAGCGGTGTGCGTGTGATAAGCTACGACAATCCGACAGATCCGACTGCTGAGAAAACAGCAAAGGCTTTATTATACAGCGATATAGCCGAAGAAAGCTCTTTAGCCTACAGTGACGGACGCTATTATCTGGTCACAAAGTGCGACCATAAGAATGAGGACGGCAGTTATGCCTTTAATGAGGGCGGTATATGCAAATACTGTAACTCTGAGTTTGCCGCAAGCGTAAGCTATACAGCTGACGGCGGCGAAAAGACAGAACTGTTCGGTGATATTTATGACGCTTTTGACAAGGCTAATGGGGTAGGTACGGCTACTGTAACGCTGCAGAAGAACATCACGGACGATATTACAGATACGATAGCTGTTACAGGCAATGTTACGCTTGAACTTAACGGTAAAAGGCTCTCACAACCCGGTACTGATGTATGGTATTCCATAGAAGTAACGAGCGGTAAGCTGACCGTTAACGGCAGTGGCTTAATAAAACGTGTTGCCGTTCGCAACGGCAGCAATGCGGAAATCATCGGTGGTACTTTCTCTGACTTCATAATTAAAGACGGCGGTAACGCTGTAATTAAAGGCGGTCAATTCTACAGCTTACAGGTTTCAGGCGAAGGCAGAAACGTAAGACAGCTTCTTGCGGACGGCTATGCCTATTGGAGTTTTATCGATTCCGGCATCTGGTCTACTATTGCAGAGCGTGAAAAGCAGGATATAGCTAATGTAGAAGTAAGGACAGCGCCGATAAAGAGCGCAAGTATTGCGTGGTACGGCGGAGGAACTCCTGTTGTATACCGTAACGGAGCGAAAAATTTAGACGTCAATGTTACATACGAATTGGCGGACGCTTCAAAGCAGATAACCTATTCGGACTATGTAAACGGCAATAATCACAGTAAAGATTCTGAGTTTTCTGATAACTGGTATACGGTATTCGGTTATAAAATCGGTGAGATTGTAGCGGAAGACGGTGAGGTTGAATATTACACTGTACTGAAGTGTGACGGATACGAATATAAGTCGAATGTGCTTAAGCTTACACTTGCGACCTGCTCGCACCCGGAGGATAGCTTTACCGAGAAAAACAACGACGGAGGGGTATTCTGTGGTATATGTGGTCTCAGAATGGACGCTCAGGTAATAAAGGCTGACGGTGAGCCGTTAGGCTATGCGGATATAGAGAGTGCCATAAAGCTGGCACAGGAGAACGAGGGCAGCACTGTAAAGCTGATTTCTGAAGGAGTATCTACTTCTAATATATCCATTACCGTGACAGGCGGCAAGTTTACTGTTGACTTTAACGGTAAAGAGGTATATTATAATTCCGATGTCAAAGGCGGAGACGTGACTTTCACTTCTTCGGTAAAACAAGCCGATGCAGAAAATCTGCTAAGCACAATCAATGTAAACGGAGCTGACGCTAAGGTTACAATTGACGGTAAAATCAAGCTGGGAAGAGTAAGAACATTTAGCGGTACGCTTACAGTAAACAGTACCGATGGCTATATTGATGAACTGTCAACAGAAGGCGGAAAGACTGTTATAGACGGTGCAAGAATCGGTGCACTGAGAATTTTCGGCGGTGAAGCGGTCATCAATTATGTTACAGCCGATTCTTTAAGCGTGAATATCAACGGGTCCGGTAGCATCTCTATCGTAACCGGCGAGTTCGGCAGCACCACTTGCAAAACAGGCTTAGGTATGGCAATTGCGAGTGGAAGCGTAGTTTTCGGCAATAGTATGAATGGCATTACTGTTTACACATACGAAGCTATTCAGACCATGACCAAAACCGATAGAATTTTTGTTGATAAGTGCGTCCATAAGGGTGAAAAAGGCAGTTATGTGCTTGACGGTAATCCCTGTCCTTACTGCAATGAGGAAATCGTTGCAACTGTAAGCTATACGGCAAACGGCGGCGAAGAAACGGATCTGTTCAGCGATATTTATGACGCTTTTGACAAGGCTAACGAGGTAGGTACGGCTACTGTAACGCTGTGCAGGGATATTGCAGACAGTGAAATTGCACATGAAATAAATGTTACGGGCAATGTAACGCTTGCGCTGAACGGCAAAACATTGGGTGCTACGAATAAAGCAAATAAAATATATATTTGTGGCAGCACGCTTACCGTGAATGGAAACGGTAAAGTATGGAGCACAATTGAAGCTAAGCCGGACTCGAAATTAACCATTACAAACGGCGAATACAACGATGTGTATGCCCTTTCAGACAGTGAAGTGGTAATCCTGGATGGTATAATAGACTGCTTATCCGTTTATGGTACGGGTAAAGCAGAGGTCAGCGGCGGTAAATTCAAGTATTTGTTTATGTACAACGGCAAGGCAATCGAATCTGTACTGGCAGACGGTTATGCGTATAAAAATGCTGACGGCACTTGGCTTTCGATTGATGAGCGTGAAAAAGATAGCTATTTTGGCGGTTCTAAAGGAGCGTTATCCGTAGAAAAAGCACCGATAAAGAGTGCAACAATTACCGCTAATGACGAGTCACCGATAATATACCGTAACGGTAAAAAGGCTTCAACTTTCGCGGCCGATGTGACATATTCGGGAAATGAAACACTCTATATTACCGGATGCTTAATTGACGGAACGGTAATAAGCGAAAAAACAGAATTATTAAACGGTTACTGTTATTTACTTGGCGATCAAGTTGATAAAGTGGTGGCAGAAGACGGAGAAATCCAATATTACTGCATATTTACCTATGACGGATATGATTATAAGTCGAATGTGGTAACGCTTACAGTAGCTACCTGCCAGCACCCCGGCGAAAGCGTAAAATGTGACGATAACGGTTGTGTGTGCGGTATATGCAACAGAGCACTACCGGCTTCGGTAGAGCTGTCTGACGGCACGTTATCGTATTACGAAAACTGGAATGACGCTATCAGCGCTGCCCAGGAAAGCGAAGGCTGTACATTAAAGCTGTTAGACTACAGTGGTGTTAATGATGGTGAAATATTTGACATAAGCAAGGGTAGATTTACCGTTGATTTAAATAGAAATGACGGCACCACAACATTTGCATTTAATGTCAAGGGCGGAGATATAACGTTTACGGCATCGCAAGCAGCCTCAAGTTCACTTACCGGTGTAACGGTATCGGGTGAGAATGCCAATGTTTTAATTGACAGTAAAGCCACATTGAATTATTTAGTTGTAAATTCCGGAAAGGTTAGTGCCGATGGTGCTAATATCGGCGCAATAACGATAAACGGCGGAGACACGGTCATCAATGATGTTAATGCCGATTATTTAAGCATGAAAGCAGACACGACCGGTGGAAGCGGATATAATGTCTCTATAGTAAGCGGTACGTTCAACATCTTCACTTGCGAAAATGAAAGCAATTATACTTTAGGCAGGGCAATTGCGAGCGGAAGCAGAGTTATAGGCTTAAATGCGATTGTCGGTTCAGGTTTCAAATATGCTGAAATTCAGAGCATGACCAAAGCCAATTATCTTAATGTTATAAAGTGCGACCATAAGGACGAAAACGACAGCTATAAGCTTGACGGAAACCTTTGTCCTTACTGCAATGAGGAAATTGTTGCAACTGTAAGCTATACGGCTGACGGCGGCGAAATGACAGATCTGTTCAGCGATGTTTATGACGCTTTTGCCAAGGCTAATGAGGTAGGTACGGCTACTGTAACGCTGTATAAGGATATTACAAACAGCGAACTTACACAGGGCGTTACCATTACCGGCAATGTAACGCTTGCACTGAACGGTAAAAAACTGGGTGGCACTTTTGCTTTCAACGCACCTGTAGAAGTATCCGACGGCGGTATGTTTACCGTAGGCGGCGATGGCAAAATGCGGATGCCTATTAAAGCTTACGCAAACTCAAAGTTAATCATCAACGGCGGTGAATTCACATCGGTGATGGTTTACATAGACGGCGACGCAGAAATAGGCGGCGGCGTTATAGACGCTCTGACCATTATAGGTAACGCTAAAGCAAAAATCAGCGGCGGTAAATTCTACAACATCGAGATAGCAAACGGCAGTCTTGAATCTGTTCTGGCTGACGGTTATGCATATAAAAAGGACGGCGGTGCATGGCTTTCAATTGCAGAACGTGCAGAGAGCGTTTATAGCAGTGTGAATAACGACAATAAACCGGTGAATGTAGAAGAAACGCCGATAAAGAGCGCAACGCTTAGCACAGAAATAAACAAGCTGTATCGCAACAGCAACGCAAACCCCACGCTGAAGCTCAACCTTGCTCTTGCTCACGGCTCGAACCTGAACGACTCGTATGTAAGTAAGAGATACGGTATAAACTCCTATGTAAGCGGAGATATAATTTATAGCAGCTTAAGCGCACTTGTAAAGGACGCTAAATTGTCGGCAGACGAAATAATTGATAAGGCAGGCGACAGCGATGCTGCCGAGATATACTTCGTAGTTACTACCGGTGACGGCTATGAAATAAAGTCGAACACTGTAAGCATAGACCTTGTTGACTGTGATCATTCTCAGGTGGCCGATCCTACAGCGGACAAGGAAACCGCAGGTAATATTACTACGCCGACATATTGCGAGATATGCGAGAGCAAGTTCAATGCAAAGATAACAAAGGGCGACGATGTCAGATATTATAACGATCTTGACGAGGCTGCGAAAGACGCTCAGAAGAGCGAAAACGAGGGCTGTACCTTATATCCGCTTTATAACAAGAACGGATACGGCGGTCAGTTAGTCATAACCGAAGGTAACTTCACGCTCAAGTACGCAGTTCGTACAGCGTTCTCACGTCCGATCATCATAAACGGCAAGGCAAAGCTGACGGTTACGGGACGTTGTGCGGTGACAGCGTTTGAGAATCAAGACGCATTCATAGTGAGGGGCGGTGATGTCACATTTGACGGGCTTGCAACAGGCAGCAATGTGACCATAAACGGCGGAAATGTTACAATGGCCGCAAACAATATAAATTGCCTTACTATAAACGGCGGTAATGTATCCATTTCGTCAGGTGGGTTTGCCGAAATCGTAACTACGGTCAGTGATAAGGTGATAGCCGATTATATCGATCACGGCTTCTGGGTACAGGACAGAGGAACAAAAGAGTGGATAGATATATACAGTCTTAATAAGGCAACGGCATCATCGACAAACGGACTTACGGTACGGTTGTGTCCGATGCAGATAATCAAGCCGATTGATACTGTATATTACACCAACGGTTATTATCCCGACGGTATACCGTCACTTCAAATAAATGCAGAGCCGTGGTATTCAAACGAGGTTGACGCAAAAGTTGCTTATCAGTGGTTCGCCATTGATGAAAACGGCTACGAAACAGTGATAGAGGGCGCTACAGGCGAAACGCTGTCGCTCGAAAATCTCACAACGGGCAGGTACTACTGCAGTCTTACCTACAGCAATGCTACAACGGCGGGAGTTTCGATGGCGTCGGACGTTGTAACGGCTACGATAACCGAATGTGAGCATTCCGGAGGAGAGGCTACCTGCACCGAAAAGGCAAAGTGTGAAATATGCGGAGCGGAGTATGGCGAACCTCTCGGTCACGACTATGTTGTAATCAAAGTAGTTGAGCCTGACTATCGCAACGAAGGCTACAGCGTATTTGAATGCACAAGATGTAAGGATTCATATATCGGAAACCGTGTTCCCGTAAAGCCTATTCCCGATGTGGAAGAAATAGCGGTTGAAAAGACGACATACAATGAAGTCGATATAAGCTGGAAGAATATAAGCGGTGTTGACGGATATTATGTCGAATGCTATGTCGGCAATCAGTGGAAGCAGATCGGCTTCAGCACGGACGGCGACAGAGTAGCGGCAAAGCTGAGCGGTCTTTCTGCAGGCCTTAAATATAAGGTAAGGATAGCGGCTTATGCAGGAAGCTTCACCGGCAAGTTCAGATGTTTCTATGTTGATACCATTCCTTCTCCCGTATGGAATATAAATACGGTGAAGGCTACCGATGAAACGGTAAGAATAAGCTGGAACAGAAACACCAGAGCGGACGGCTACAAGGTAGAGTGGTACATTGATAATCAGTGGTCTGCAAAGACTGTTACCGGCAACAATAATATAGCGGCGGTTATAGACGGACTTTGTGCAGGAACACGATATAAAGTAAGGGTAAGCGCATATAAGGGTGACCTTTACAGCCCGTATACATACGGCTATATCGATACGCTCCCGTCAAAAGTTACGGGTATTACGCAGACAGTAACATCTTCTTCGTTTACGCTTACATGGGATAAGAATGAAAGTGCGGACGGCTATACCGTTCAGTACTATGCAGACGGTAAGTGGAATGAAAAGACGCTGACCGGCAATAACAAAACTACCGTTACAATAGGCTCTCTTAAGGGCTACAAAACCTACAAGGTCAGAATAAAGGCTTATAAGGGTGAGCTTCAGAGTACATTCGACGATATTTATATCACTACCGCTCCGACAAAGGTCAGCGGTCTTAAGGTAAAGAGCGCAGTTGACTCAAAGGCAGTAGTTATATGGAATGCGGATGCAAACGCTGACGGATATAACGTAGGATATTATATCGGCGGTAAGTGGGTCGAAAAGACCATAACCGATAATAGGACAGCAATGGCTGTGCTTGGCGGACTTACACCTTACAGCACATATAAAGTAAGGGTAAGAGCGTATAAGGGCAATCTGTACGGTGATTACAGCTATACTACGGTTACTGCAGTGCTTTCACCGGTAACCGATATCAAGGTTGTATCGGCAAAAAGCAACTCGATAACCGTTAAGTGGGGTAAAAACGCCAGTGCAGACGGATATAAGGTTGAAATTTACAAAGGCGGCAAGTGGGTCAAAAAGACGTTAAAGGGCAGTACGAATGCTACTGTCACTATTGGCGGACTCAGGGCCGGAAGCGTGTATAAGGTAAGGATTGCGTCTTATAATGGTGCAAATACAAGCACTTATACTTATGCGAATGTGAATACAGCCAAATAAGCTGAAAGTAAAAAAAGAGAACACCGGGCGACCGGTGTTCTTTTTTGTGTATCAGATGCGTTTTTACTATAAGAACAAACTGAGCCGTAAGCTAGAGTGCTTACGGCTCGATTTGTATAATTATAACGTTAATATCCGCCGGTAACGTAACTTTAGCCAAGCTGAAACAGCCGGAACGGCGAATTTGGTGCGGCTCACAGCCGCAGCTTACTTGAAGTATCTGTTCAGCAGACCCTCGAAAGCCTTGCCGTGTCTTGCTTCGTCCTTAGCCATCTCGTGAACTGTGTCGTGGATAGCGTCAAGATTTAACTGCTTTGCTCTCTTTGCGAGGTCAAGCTTGCCCTGTGTAGCGCCGTGCTCTGCGGCAACTCTCTTTTCGAGGTTTTCCTTAGTCGATGCGCTTACAACATCGCCTAAAAGCTCTGCGAACTTTGCAGCGTGTTCAGCCTCTTCCCAAGCTGCCTTTTCGTAGTAAAGGCCTACCTCGGGGTAACCTTCTCTGTGAGCGGCTCTTGCCATAGCGAGATACATACCTACCTCTGTGCATTCGCCCTCAAAGTTTGCCTTTAAACCTGCGATGATCTCTTCATCCTCAACTGCCTTTGCAATGCCTACCTTGTGCTCGTCTGCAAATACAAGCTTTTCGCTTTCCTTAAGCTCTGTGAACTTGCTGCCGGGAACCTTGCACTGGGGGCAGAACTCGGGAGGTGTATCTCCCTCATGAACGTAACCGCATACCGGACATACCCACTTTTTCATAGTAAATTACCAATCCTTTCATAGTGATAAAATCTTTATTTTCTTATTGTTGTTAGCGAAATCAGTAACGTTTACTGATTTGTTGATTTTATTATAACCGATACTTCGGCGTTTGTCAAGAGGTTTTTTAAAAATTTTTGTAAAAAATAGGTTAGTTAGGACTTACTCTGGGCGGCTTGGGAGGGAAATTACCGTTTTCAGCCGATTAAATACCGTTTGTGCCTTTTCGTTGCAATTGCCGAGAAAAACGATTATAATTAATATGTGAGAATATGGTTATAATTACGGCTAAGAGAAAAGGAGAGCTTATGAGAAAAACAAGCGAAAAGATATTACGGACACTGCTTGCGGTATCGGTACTTGCAACGGCGGTGCTTTCAAGCGGCTGCCTTGACGATGAGGAGGAGATCTCCGACAGCACGGCAAGCGACAACAGGCAGACGAGTGACGGCGGCAATGAGGAAAGCAGTGAAGGCAGTGATAATAAATATGAGGGGAATGTTACGGGCAGTCGTGCGTCAAAGCTGACGTTCAGCGGTTCGGACGGGATAAGCATTGCAAGAAAACAGCGTGAAGCCGAAAAGCCTATGGGCGAGGACGGCACACAGACGGTCTTTGTATATATGTGCGGAAGCGACCTTGAAAGCGAGAACGGGCTTGCAAGCGGCGACATTGAGGAAATGATTGCAGGGTCACAAAGCGAGAACGTGAAGTTTGTCATTCAGACGGGCGGTGCGGGAGCGTGGGCGGATACATACGGCATCTCTGCCGAAAAGACACAGCGTTATGTTGTAACGGGCGGAGAAATAAGCCTTATCGAAGAAAAAGAGCCTGTCAATATGGGCAAGGAGGATGTGCTTGTCGATTTTTTAAGCTGGGGTGTAGAAAACTATGCGGCGGCTAAAATGGGGCTTATCTTCTGGAATCACGGCGGAGGAAGTATCAGCGGCGTGTGCTTCGACGAGCTTAACGAGAACGATTCGCTGTCGCTTGAGGAGATAGACACTGCGCTTACCTCGATATATGATAAGATGACGGATAAGTTTGCGTTCATCGGCTTTGACGCTTGCCTTATGGCAACGGTCGAAACGGCAAATATGCTTGTTCCGCACGCAGACTATATGTTTGCATCGGAAGAAACAGAACCCGGCTACGGCTGGGATTATACCGAGATAGCAGGCTTTATGGAAAGTAATCCGACAGCGGATACAGCAGAACTTGGAAAGACGGTCGCTGACAGCTTTATGGCATCGTGCGAGGCTATCGGCGCAGGCGGCGAGGCTACGCTTTCGATAACGGATCTCAGCCGAATAGACGAACTTGTAAAGGCGGTGAATGACGCCGCCGAGGAAATGAACGATATTTCTTCCGACCCTGCGCTGCTTGCAAATGCGGTAAGAAGCATCTATAACGTAAGAGCATACGGCAGTAACAACGATACAGAGGGATATACCAACATGGTGGATCTCGGCTCTATGATAGCGGCTACGGTATCGGGCGACAAGGCGGACAAGGTTATGTCGGCGCTTGAAAAGGCGGTAGTGTATAACATCTACGGTGAGGACAAGGACGGCTCAACGGGACTTTCGACCTACTATCCGTTCGGCGTTTCGGGCTCTACCGAGCTTGCCACATTCGGCAAGGTGTGCGTAAGCCCGTACTATATGACGTTTGTTGACAGAATCGCATACGGCGCACAAAACGGCAGTACGGACGGGTACAGCGGTGAAAAAACATGGCTTGCGGACGGTGCGGTGTACTGGAGCGACGGGGATTATTCCGACTACGAGAGCAACTGGGAGCATTACAACAACAAGACCGACAACATGGGCTTCTGCGGTGATAAGAGCAGTGTGCAGATAGATGTCGGCCCTGTGCTTGATGATGAGGGAACGTTCTACTTCAATGTTACGGACGATACTATAAACAACCTTGCGAGCGTAAACTGTTCGGTTTACCGTGTTGACGAGGAAACGGGCGAGCTTATCGAATTCGGTGTTGACCAGAGTACAAAGGTTGATTTCTCATCGGGACTGGTCGAGGATAATTTCAGCGGTCAGTGGTATATGATTGAGAATAATCTTATCCCTATGTTCATAGTGGAGAAGAACGGCAACAGCTCGGTTTACACGTCACCTATAAAGCTCAACGGCAAGGAAACAAATCTGCGTATAGCTATGACGCAGGACGGTAATGCGTATGACATAACGGCGCTTGGAACATGGGACGGTGTAAACGAAAACGGCGAGTCGGCAAGAAGCGTTGTTCCGCTTAAAGAGGGAGATGTCATAGTGCCGATATTCAACACCTACGACAGCGAGGGTAACTTTGCAGGCAAAGCCGAGGGTGATGAATGCACCTACAGCGGCGACAATATGATAGAGTTTGTCAATCTGCCTGCAGGCGACTACAGATACAGTTTTGTTATAAACGACATTTACGGAAACGTGTGCTATACCGGCTTCACGGTATTTACGACAGACGATGACGGGAATGTGTTCTTTACGCCGGAAGAGTAGTAAAAACAGCAAGCTGTATCGATCACGCATTTTTCTTTTACAAAAAAACTAAGAGGAGAACCCCTATGCCAAACCGGATCATCACAGATATTTCAGATTATATCTTTGTGTCAGGAGAACCTCAAAAGGTCGATGCGATTTTTCTGCCGGGCGGCTCACACCCTGAACAGCCCGAATATGCCGCAGAATTATACCGACAAGGTTTGACTGATTGGATAGTCCCGTCAGGAGGAGTAAGCGTTAAAGAGGAAAAATGGCACGGCGTCCGCTCAAAAGCGGAAATTTATAGTGGCGATTAACGGTCAGACTGCGAGTTTTTTACAGATGTACTCGTAAAAAACGGCGTTCCGCAGACTGCGATCATTGAAGAAAGCAAGTCGGGGCATACCCGTGATAACGCATTTCTCTCTCGTAAAGCCGTTGATGAAAAGGGCATAATGATAAAAAGCGGTATAATTGTTTGTAAAGCCTTTCATGCTCGCCGATGCTTAATGCTGTATCAAATGGCTTTCCCAAATGTTGATATGACGGTCTGCCCCGTACATTGCTATAACATCACCAAAGAAAACTGGTATACGACCGAAAAAGGAACCGATCGAGTGCTCGGTGAGCTTGCACGGTGCGGAAATCAGTTTGTCGGCGATCTCAAGACTTATCTTGATCTGATATGAAAATACTGTGCTGCCTTCAGTAAAAACAGCAAGCCGTATCAAGCGGACGCTTCTCGTTTGTGATAAAATGAATACAGTCGAAAAGACGGAAGAAGGCTGTAAGGGGGAAAACAGATGAGTGAGATAAACGAATGGTGTATGAATATTCAGAATATTGTTGACGACATAGACAGGTGTATAAAAAGCGGCGAGGACGAAAGGCTGACACTCGGCAGGCTGTCGCAGACGCTTGGCTATTCGGAATACTATGTTTCAAGGAAATTCGGCGAAATATCGGGAATGAAGCTCAGGGATTATATGAGATACCGCAGGCTTGCTTTTGCGCTGAGGGAACTGAGAGATACCGACAAGGGCATACTTGACATAGCACTTGACTATGGCTTTACATCTCACGAGGCGTTCACAAGGGCATTCAAAGCGGCATACGGAATTACTCCGAGCGCTTACCGCTTACACCCTGTACCTGTAATTCTCCGCACAGCTATAAGACCTTTCGACTGCTATCTTTTAGGTATAGGAGGAACAGGTATGGCACAGACAAACAGTGATATTAAGGTGTATTTCGTAACGATACCGGCTCATAAATTCCTGCATATCAGAAACTTCGAGAGTATAGGGTATTTCGACTTCTGGGAAAAGCAGAGCCATATTCCCGGACAGGACTGCGAAACGATATGCGGACTGCTTGACAGTATCAAGGGTAAGCTCGACGATATGGGCGGTAATGAGGCGAACAGCGGAAGCGGTCAGGTCATGGCGTACATAAACGAGCCTGAGGGAAGAATATGCAGCTGGGGCATTCCGCTGGCTGAGGCTTACGGCGTAAGGCTTCCTGCCGACTACAGCGGAGAGATACCAAGGCAGATGCAGATTATGGACGTGCCTGAGGGCGAGTATATCGTGTTTGAGCACGGACCGTTCGATTTTCAGACCGAAAACAGTGCTGTTGAAGCGAAAATTGAGCAGGCTATGAAAGACTTTGACTATGAAAAGTCGGGCTATGAGCTTGACAAAACGCAGGGCAGGGTGTTCTACTTCTATCACGACTGCAGGAGATACTGGAAGTATATAAGGCCTGTGAGGAAAACCGCCTTTTAATCGGGGCGGTTCTTCGGATTATGCAGGGCGATGCACTTGACACCGACTTGATTTTATGTTATATTATAGATACAAAAAGAGGGAAACGACAGACGGTCGCTCCCTGATTACGATGAATAACCGCACACAGTTTGGAGAGACATGGGCGGTTATTTCTTTTTATTAAAAGAAATGATTGTGAAAATCATAACTGTGAAAGCAGTAAGAAATATTCCTATCTGTGTTAAATCACTTAGCGTTATGTACACAGCTTCACCTCCTTTCAAAGTGCTTTGGCACTTCGGGAGATGAATTGACCGCCTATCGTCCAAGGTTTCCCTCGTGAATATTTTAGCATATTATCGGAGAGAATGCAACTTGTCCGGACTTGACACCGACTTGATTTTATGTTATATTATAGATACAAAAAGAGGGAAACGACAGACGGTCGCTCCCTGATTACGATGAATAACCGCACACAGTTTGGAGAGACATGGGCGGTTATTTCTTTTTATTAAAAGAAATGATTGTGAAAATCATAACTGTGAAAGCAGTAAGAAATATTCCTATCTGTGTTAAATCACTTAGCG
>OGGJ01001534.1_pt1 | contig 18659 bp, 14 predicted proteins | sample 1571071 | NCBI WGS metagenome assembly OGGJ01 (sample SAMEA2581954, study PRJEB24529) | metagenome | biome: Human gut stool | place: China | collected 2011
GATTTTTTTTCCATTAGAGTTTACCTCCTAAGTGAACTTCAGATCACATTTTTGGTTAAGTGCTTGTTGGCACAGGACCTGCGCCCCTCACGCACGGTCTATGCCAGCTTGCACTTTAGCAGATTTGAACGATAGAACTTATTTGGTTTGGTTGAGACTCAACTTTCAAGGCGATTATACCAACTTGATAAGGCATTAACAATGGTTCTGTGCACGAAATATCGCCTATAGTGGTGGGCAATCTGCACAATCAATTGAAGTTTGTTAAAGAAGAATCAAAGAAATGCGGAAGAATTTTGTTGATGCTGCATATTGTTTCCTCCATCGCCACAAATAATTTGGCGAATTTATTGTCGACTAATAGAAAATGGAGACTTTGTAGTGCTGTGCTAAGATAAATAATGAAATGGCCTGTTGTGCACCATGCATATTCCAAATCGTTTTTTTTAGATACCGGAAACGATGACGAAAAGCCAGGAAAGTGGCACAATGAAAAAGCAAACCAGCCCAAGTATAAGTGGGCTGCCCCTCCCCGGCACCCCTCCGCCGCGGTAATGCGACTAAATACGAAAGAAATTGGTGAATGATATGGAAAGAATAGAACAAGCCAATAAGGAAGCGCTGCGGCGCATCCTCAGTGGAGAACCGGAACTCATTGATGTGTGCCCGGCCGGGGAAGTGATCCCGGAGTTAGATAACCATTCCATCGGCCATGCGGGCCCGCCCATTGCCTGGGAAGAGATGTGCGGCCCGATGCAGGGTGCTATTATGGGGGCCGCGGTATATGAAGGGATGGCTTCCACCCTGGAGGAGGCAGCCAAGATGGCCGCTTCCGGTAAGATTCATTTTATCTCCAATCACAGTATGCACTGTGTAGGCCCCATGACTGGTATGATTACCCGTTCCATGCCACTGTGGGTGGTTCGTAATAAGACCTTCGGCAATTACGCCTACAGCACCTTTAACGAAGGAATCGGCAAGGTCATGCGCTTTGGCGCTAACTCCACGGAGGTTATTGACCGCCTGCGCTGGATCCAGAATGATTTGGGCCCTGCTATGAAGAGAGCGCTCCAGGAATCCGGCCCGATTTCCCTCAAGCTCATTATTTCCCGTGCGTTGGCGATGGGTGATGAAATGCACCAGCGCAATGTAGCGGCGTCCTCGTTGCTTACCCGTGAACTGGCCCCTTACCTTGCCAATGTGGTGGAGGACCCGGCCAAGCGCTTTAAGATTCTTAGCTTCCTTTCCACCAACGATCAGTTCTTCCTGAACCTCGCCATGGCGGCGGGCAAGGCAACCATGGATCCCGTTCGTGACATTCCTCATTGCAGCGTAGTTACCGCTATGAGCCGCAACGGAACTAACTTTGGAATTCAGGTCAGCGCGCTGGGCGACCGCTGGTTCCAGGCGCCCGCCTGTATGCCGGTCGGCCTCTATTTCCCCGGTTATTCCGAAGCGGATGCCAACCCCGATATGGGCGACAGTGCCATCTGTGAGACCTTTGGAATCGGTGGCTTTGCCATGGCATCCTCTCCCGCGGTGGTGCGCTTTGTCGGCGCCGGAAATATCAGCAGCGCCATGAAGTATTCCCGCGATATGATGGAGATCACCGTTGGGGAAAACGATGCCTATGTGATGCCGACCATGGACTTTACCGGTACCGGCACAGGCATTGATATCCGCAAGGTTATTGAAACGGGTATTCTGCCTGTCATCAATACTGGTATGGCGCACAAAAAGCCTGGTGTAGGGCAGGTGGGTGCGGGTGTCGTTAAGCCTCCTATGGAGTGCTTTGAACAGGCCCTGTATGCGCTGGCCGAGTACGAAGGGATAACCGAAGAATAATCGCAACAGATAAATAAAGGAGATAACCATGAGCGATCTGAAGGAAATGATCCGGCAGGCCAATGAAACCGCCGTGAATAAACTGAAAAACGCCCAGCCCTACTGGGTGGATATCAAACCTGCCCATGAGGTGCTGGGAATTGACAAGTACACCCTGCTGCATGCAGGCCCACCCATTGCGTGGGAGGAGATGTGCGGCCCCATGCGCGGAGCCATTGTTGCCGTACTGAAATATGAAGGCCTGGCGGAAAATGATGAAGAAGCCCTTGCGCTGGCAGGCAGCGGTAAGATAAAATATGAACCGTGCCATCACCACAATGCCGTAGGTCCCATGACGGGTGTGACCTCCTATTCCATGCCGATGATCTGCGTGCTGAATAAGGAGAACGGCAATTATGCCTATTCCACCATCAATGAGGGCACCGGCAAGGGCATCCGCTTTGGCAGCTGCGGCCAGGATACCGTAGACCAGCTGGTGTGGCTGGAAAAGGTGCTGGGCCCGGCGCTGAAGGATGTTGTCCGCACCATGGGCGGGATTAACCTAAAGATGATCATTTCTCAGGCGCTGGCCATGGGGGATGAGCTGCATATGCGCAATAATGCCGCTACCAATCTGTTTGTAAAGACCATAGCGGAAACGCTGTGCGAGGTGGTAGAAAGCCGTGCGGCGCTTACCCAGATTATGCACTTCCTGACCTGGAACAATGACCAGTTTTTCCTCAACTTTGCCATGGCGGCCAATAAGGCCTGCGCCGATGCGGCACATGGCATCGAGCATTCCACCATGGTGACCGCGATGGCCCGCAACGGCGTCAATATCGGCATCCGGGTGAGCGGCCTGGGCGACCGCTGGTTTACCGCTCCCGCAGCGGATGTGGCAGGTGCTTATTTCCCGGGCTATTCCGCGGAGGACGCCAATAAGGACATCGGTGACAGCGCCATTATGGAAACCGGCGGCATTGGCGGCATGGCCATCGCTACTGCCCCTGCCATTGTTCGCTTCCTGGGTGCTGGCAAGTACCAGGACGCTGTGAACTACACCAACAACATGTACGAAATCACCCTTTCGGAGCAGGATCAGTATGCCATGCCGGATATGGATTTCCGTGGTTCGCCCATCGGTATCGATATTCTCAAAGTAGTGGAAACCGGTATTTCCCCCATCATCAATACCGCTATTGCCTGTAAACGCCCCGGCGTTGGTATGATCGGTGCCGGTATTTCTAAGGCACCGCTGGAAATGTTCGAAGAGGCAATGGTCGCCTTTGGCGAAGCGCACGGCCTGCAATAATAACAAAGAGTTTGATTAGCCGGCAGGCGTCGGGCCCCTATGGGGAACCGACACCTGCTGTGCTATGCTTTAATAAAGAGAAAGAACGGAGTATACTATGGAACTCAGTCCAATCCTATTATGCCTGCTGGCAGCAGTGCCGGTACTGTTGCTCATTATTCTGCTGGTGGGCTGCAAGTGGAGCGTGGGCCGCGCGGCGGTCGTTTCGGTCGCCGTAGATGCTGTAATTGCTCTATCTGCATTTGGGGCGCATCCGCTGCAAATTCTGGTCAGCGCCGCCAAGGGCGCATGGAGTTCACTCAGCATTATTCTCATCATCTGTCCGGCAATCCTTATGTACAATATTGTCCGGGAGGCTGGCGCATTTCGTGTCATTCGTGCGGGGATTCAGCAGGCCACCCCCAATAAGCTTCTGCAAATTCTCATCATCGGCTACACATTTTCGGCATTTTTGCAGGGGATCACCGGCTTCGGCGTACCGGTGGCGATCTGCGCGCCGCTCCTCATCGAAATAGGTGTTTCTCCGCTCTGGGCGCTTGCCATTGCCCCTTTGGGCGAGGCGTGGGGCAACACCTTCGGTACGCTCAGCGCTGCATGGGATGCGCTGGCGGCGCAGGCGGGCTTGAACGAAGCCATGCCCCTTTACTGGCAAAGTGCTTTGTGGACCGCTGCGCTGCTCTTCGCAATGAATCTTGTTTCCGGATTACTGGTCTGCTGGTTTTACGGCAGGGGCGCAGCACTTCGCCGCGGATTGCCCGCTGTACTGGTGCTCAGTCTGGTGCAGGGCGGCGGGGAACTGCTGATGAGTCAGGTCAATACCACACTCTGCTGCTTTATTCCCTGCTGTCTGGCTTTGGTGGTATCGCTTCTTTTGGGACGGCTTCCACTTTACAATACACCGTGGGAGCTGGAAAACAGCCGTGCCATGGAGCCGTCGCGCGGAACGCTTTTGTCGGAACAGGCGCCGCAGGGCATGGGGATCCTGCACGCCTTTTCCCCTTACCTTGTCATGACGGCCTTTTCACTGGTCTGCCTGCTCATTCCTTCGGTCAAGCGGGCGTTGGCGGGTGTTTCCGTTTCGCTCCATATTCCTGCCGTTGTCAGCGGCGGTACAGCCATTACCGAGGAGGTCAGCGGCTTTTCTCCGCTCAGCCTCACCAACGCGGGTGTGTTCCTGTTTTTGGCGGCAGGCTTCGGGTTCTTCTATTTTCGGCATCGGGGCTGGCTTACAGCGGGCAGCGGGCAGCAGATCCTGCGGGACAGCCTGAAAAAAGCATGGCCCTCCTCTGTTTCGGTTATGGTGTTTCTGGTGCTTGCCAATATTATGAGCGGCACCGGCCAAACCGCTGCCTTGGCGGGTGGATTTTCCGCGGTATTTGGGCCGTACTATGCGGCGCTGGCAGCGCTGGTGGGAATGCTCGGCTCCTTTATCACCGGCTCCAATATGTCCAGCAATATCCTGTTTGGCAGCTTCCAGATGACGACGGCAGAACTGGTGGGCTTGCAGCCTGCCCCTATTCTGGCGGCGCAGACCGTGGGCGGCAGCGCCGGCAGCCTCATCAGCCCCAGCAAAATCGTTCTAGGAGCTACAACAGCCGGCCATCCGGAAATGGTTGGTGCTATCATCAGAAAGCTGCTGCCGGTGGCACTGCTGTTTTCGCTCACCTCCGGCGCGGTAGTATTACTTAGCGGACTGATGCTGGGCTAAAAAATATTGGTATACAAAAAAGACTGTGGGTATGATATACTTAACTTATATCATGTCCACGGTCTTTTTATAGGAGGGGGATATCATGTATACCATCGGTTCATTCCTGCGGGAAGAGGAGCTGACTGGCTTAAAGCTTATGACGGATACCGCCGATCTGCAGGCGGAAATCACCAATATCAATATTATCGATAACCCCGATTCCTACGATTGGCTTTCCTCCGGGGATTTTTTGCTGACCACCGGCTATTTTCTTCGGGATGATGAGGCTATGCAGCGGCAGCTTGTACGGGAGCTTTCGGAACTGGGTTGTGTGGGGCTGGCCATTAAAACCCGCCGCTATTTGGATGTGATTCCGGAGGCGATGCTGGAGGAAGCGAACCGGCTGGGCTTCCCGCTCATCAATATCCCGGTCCAGTATCCTCTCAGCAAGATCTGCAAGGTGGTGTTTGGCCGGCTTTCCGGCGGCGGGGTGGAAAAGGCCGACCGCTTTGTTTCGCTTTATCATTCCATCACCGAGAGCATGCTGGAGGCAGATGGCGTTTTCCGGATGCTGGGCGTCCTTAGCGACTTTATCGGTAATGCGGTGCTGCTGCTGGGGGCCAAGTGGGAGCTGATGGCCTATGCCGAAAATGCTGGAAACTCAATGCCGCTTTCGCGGTATCTCCCACTGCAAAAGGGGGAGGTTATTTTCCCAGAGAGCATTACCGGCAATATGCCTTCGGATTTTTCCAAATATGCCAAGGCCATCAAACGGGTCTTTTCCGCTGGGCAGGAGCGTGCGGTCTGCCGCATACTGCCGGTTTCCGGCGGTAATGCCCTGTTTGGTTACTTGGTGGTGTGGGAGACCGGCCGCAAAATGCAATCGGTGGAATATCTGGCCTTGGAGATCGCGGCCTCTTCCTTGGCGCTGGAGCGCTTCCGTACCCGCCAGATCGAGGAGATCCGGATGCATATCCGGCAGGACTTCTTTGACGATTTGCTCAGCGGCAAGCTCCATTCTGCCGAGGAGGTGGGCAGCATTGCCGGGATGCACAATATGGACGCCGAGGGGACCTATCTCTGCATGGTCACTAAGCTGGACAGCGCCGCCCGCGGGACCGAAAACTATGTGGAAATGCAGGATGCCTTCCTGCGCATCAAGGACCGTATGATCGCCCAGATCGGGGAACTTTCCCGCGAGGAGGGCCGCAGCTGCATCTCTATTCATCGTGGCAGCCTTATTATCACCTTTCTGCGCATTGTCCATACCGAACCGGATCAGCGCATTAGTGAGGAAAATCGGCGGTTTATCCAGCGGCTTTACCACCGTCTGCATGCCATCACACAGCAGTATGTCCTCAATATCGGTGTGGGGGAGCCGACCGCCCGTCTTATCAATGTGCGCCGCAGCTTTACCCAAGCGCAGGAGGCTATCCGGGTCTCCGGCAATTTGCGCAGCGTGGCAGGGGTGCATTTTTACGAGGACCTCATCATCTATCAGCTGCTTAGCAGCGGAGTGGAAAATGAAAAATCCGCCGAGCTTTATACGCTGTCTATCCGCAGTCTGGTAGAGTATGACAAACAGAACGCGACCAACATGGTGGAAACGCTGGACTGTTACTTTGCCTGCAACTGTAATGTTAGCGAAACAGCCAAAGCCCTCTTCATCCATCGCAACACCCTCATTTACCGCATTGATAAGATCAAATCTATTCTGGGGAGGGATCTCAAAGATTCCGAAGAGCGTCTGCTGCTGCAGCTGGGCCTGCGGGTCTATCAGGTGCGGCAGATTCGTGAAGCGGCCGCCAATTCTTGAGCTTGACCGCGTGAATGTTTTTCTCTCTACTGCCATACAAAAGAGCAGGAGGGGGAGTTTGCATGAAAAGATGGATGACCCTGCTGCTGGGGTGCCTGCTGCTGTGCACCGCCTGTGGAAAAAAGGAACTGTTAGGATCCATTGCACTGCGGGAAGATACCACCCCGGAGCAGATGATAGAAGAGCTTTCCCAGCGGTATGATTTGCCGGAAAGTATGCTGCTGGAATCTGCCGCGGACCTGGCAGCACTGCTGCAAATAAAGGAAAAGTACCTGCTGTTGGGTTGTGGGCGTATTGCAGCCCCGGAGGACAACCCACAGCAAATACTATTGGCGCAGGCGGCCCCGGGCAAAACGGAAAAGGTGACTGCCACCCTGCAAAAGCGTCTGGAGACAGTACAGCGGGCATTTCCCGGGTATCCTTCGGCGCAGGCCGGGCGGGTCATTACAGAAGGGGATTATGCTCTTTTGGTCATCGTCACCGCCGATGATATGGATACTGTGCAGCAGGAGATTATGGATTATTTTTTCGGAGGGAAATAGCAAGAAAAAATGGTTGCACACGAACTTAAATTCGTGTATAATATCTTAGTAGGCCATGACAGGTCGTGCAAAGGCAGCCTTTGTCATGCGGAAATCTGGTCCTGTGCGACGCAGTGCTGTGAACCATGTCAGGCGGGGAACCGAGCAGCATTAAGCAGTATTTGCGGGTGCCGCAGCCAACCGGGTTTCCGTGTGATAAAGGCTGTCTTTTATTATAGTGGGGGAGGGGAAAACAGAATGTATCAGGCACTTTACCGCAAGTGGCGTCCCCGCACCTTTGAGGAAGTGGTGGGGCAGGAGCATATCACCACCACGCTGAAAAACGAGATGATCCAGGGAAAGCCTGCCCATGCGTATCTGCTGATGGGCAGCCGTGGCACCGGCAAAACCACCTGCGCCAAGCTCATCGCCAAGGCGGTGAACTGCCGCAACCCGGTGGATGGCAGCCCCTGCGGCCAATGTGACTGCTGCCGAGGGGTGGATAACGGCAGCCTGGTGGATGTAGTGGAGATTGATGCCGCCAGCAATAACGGCGTGGATAATATCCGTGACCTGCGGGAGGAAGCCGTTTTTCTGCCCAATATCGCCAAATACCGCGTTTATATTATCGATGAGGCGCATATGCTTTCCGTCGGGGCGGTCAATGCCCTGCTAAAAATTATGGAAGAGCCACCGGAGCATGTGATTTTCATTTTGGCCACCACCGAGGTCCACAAGATCCCGGCTACCATTCAGTCCCGCTGCCAGCGGTTTGATTTTAAGCGTATTGCGCCGGAGGTCATCCGGGATAGGCTGCTTTTCATTGCCGGGCAGGAGGATATGACCCTAACGGAAGAAGCCGCGGCTCTCATTGCCCGTATTGCCGATGGCGGTATGCGTGATGCCCTTTCTCTCCTTGATCTTTGCTGGGCACACGCCCATGATATCACCGTGGAGACCGTCAGCGAGGCGGCCGGGCTTGTGGGGCAGGATTATCTTTTTGAGATCGCCGATGCCGCCGCGACGGGGGATTTTACCGGCGCAATGGATGCCATGGAGCGCCTGGCCGGACAGGCTGTGGAATATGACCGCCTGTGCAGTCAATTAATCAGCCATTACCGCAACCTGTTGGTGGCAGCTACCGCTCGCGATCCCGAACAACTTATTGTCTGCCTGCCGCAGACGCTGGAACAGTATAAAAAGCAGGCGGCTTCCTTTACCCCGGCCGCGCTGATGGATGCCATCAGAACGCTGCAGGATACCCAGGCCGCTATGGCCCGCAGTACCAGCCGCCGTGCCGAGATGGAATTGGCCCTCTTAAAGCTCAGCGACCGGCGGGTAAGCCCCAGCCGGGAAGCGCTGGTCGCCCGCATCGAGGAGCTGGAAGCCAAGCTCAACCGGCTGCTGGCGGAGGGGATCCGCCCCGCTCCGGCCCTGGCGCAGCAGACGGCTGCCGGAGGAATGTTCCAGCCACAACAAGAGGAACCGGCCGAACCGGAGCAGGTAGCGCTGCCAGGCATGGAGCCGCCCCCGCAGCAGGAGGAAGCAGCCCCACCGGCTGCAAAGCCTGCCGCTACCCCGGTGGAGCCAATGCCGGAGGATCAGTGGCTGCAGGTGTTGGATCGCCTTGGCGTCATCAATAAGATGCTGGCAGGTGCCCTGCAAGGCAGCCATGCCCATTTCCGCGGGCAAACTGTCCTCATCGAGTGTGATAAGCCCATCTTCCTGGAGATGATGCGCAGCAATGACTTCACTCGTCAGAGCCTAAAGCGAGCTATCGCCGAAGTGACCGGTGTAAAATACGGTGTGGGGCCTTACACCGCTGCGCCCAAGGCAACCACCCCGCAGAGTTCTCCGTTGGAGGATCTCATCAAGCAGGCAGAGGGAATGGGCATCCCAGTTACCAGAGAATAATAACCAAAAAGGAGAACCAATATGAAAGCAAGAATCCCCCAGGGCGCCGGCGGCGCCGGTAATATGAACCAGATGATGCAGCGGATGCAGAAGATGCAGGAGGAAATGACCCGTGCCCAGGCGGAACTGGAAGAAAAGGTCTACCATGTTTCTGCTGGCGGCGGCAATATTGAAGTTGAAATCAATGGCAAAAAGGAAGTGACATCTGTTACCCTTAAGCCGGAAGTAGTTGATCCTGATGATATCGAATTTTTGCAGGATCTTATCAGGGAAGGTGTCAATGAGGCCATCCGTGCCTGCAATGCGGATGCCGAACAGACCATTGGCGCCATTACCGGCGGCCTGGATCTCGGCCTGTAATCTTATTTTTCCGTAAGAGGGGGAGGGGATCGCATGGATTCCACCGCAGCGCCGCTGCAAAAGCTGATTGAGCAGTTTGCCCGCCTGCCGGGCGTTGGCCGCAAGATGGCCCAGCGGTTCGCCTTTTATGTGCTGGATCTGCCGGAGGACAAGGCCAAGGAATTTTCCTCCGCCATTCTGGAAGCCAAAAGCAAGATCAAAAAGTGCTCTGTCTGCGGAAATTTTACCGAAGGCGAGCTTTGCCCCATCTGCTCGGCTAAAGGGCGGGATACCTCCCTCATCTGTGTGGTGGAAGACCCCCGCGATGTACTGGCCTTTGAGCGCACCCGGGAATACAATGGAGTCTATCATGTGCTGCATGGGCTCATTTCCCCCATGGATGGCATCGGTCCGGACCAGCTCACCATCAAGGAGCTGCTGGCCCGCATAGCCAAAGGCGATGTCAGCGAGGTCATTATGGCTACCAACCCCACCGTGGAGGGGGAAGCGACCGCAATGTATATTGCCAAGCTGCTCAAGCCCCTTGGCGTTAAAGTCAGTCGGTTAGCCTATGGCATTCCCGTGGGCGGCAACCTGGAATACGCCGATGAGGTGACCCTATGGCGTGCCATGGAGGGTCGCAGCGAGCTTTGATCTTCCCCTTGACAAATCGAAATTTTGTGATATGATGTGATTCCACCGAAGAAAAGGAGTGACTGCGCATGGCAGAAAAGCAGGGAATCAAGCAGATCGCCGCCAACCGTCAGGCGCGGCACGAATACTTTGTGGAAGAATCCATGGAAGCCGGCATCGAACTGTTCGGTACCGAGGTAAAAAGCCTGCGGAACGGCGGCCTGAACCTTAAGGACAGCTGGTGCAGCTTCGAAAAAGGGGAGCTCTTTGTGCGTCAGATGCACATCAGCCCCTATGAGAAGGGCAATATCTTTAACCGTGATCCGCTGCGGCCCAAAAAGCTGCTGCTGCACCGCAAGGAGCTGAACCGTTTGTATGGTTTGGTAAAACAGCAGCAGGGGCTTACCCTTATCCCACTCCAGGCATATTTTAAGGGCAGCCGGGTCAAGATAGAACTGGGTGTGTGCCGCGGCAAAAAGCTGTATGATAAGCGTGCCGATGCCGCCAAGCGCGATGCCCAGCGGGATATCGAGCGGGCCATGCGCGGCCGCGGCTGAAAGTAAAAAAGTGAATATGGGGGCGTACCGGTTTCGACGGGGACTGAGAAACAGGGTAAGCGAGTAGAGGCGCTCGACCTCTATAAAACGGGCAACCTTAAAGATAAACGCTAACACTGATTACGCGTACGCTGCTTAATTAAGCAGCCGTCCGACTGCGGAGGACCACGGCCGCGGGAGGGCGTCGATGAGTGGTGAACGATCACGGGAAGGGCTCCGGGACTGTGATTGTATCAGGAGCTACTAAAGCCTTCAGCCTGCTGTCCGGCGGGAGGCGGAGGGAATGTTAAAAGAGCAGCTACACTCGTAGAAAGCCGTGCGGACTGGTTTTCGGACAGGAGTTCGACTCTCCTCGCCTCCACCAAAAGTCCACCGTAATTTTGATAGAATTACGGCGGACTTTTTATATTGATATGTTATATTGAGTTTGATAAAGTCAGGGTTTATGGAGGTGATAAGAATGAAATGTGCGCTTGCAGGCGTTGGATTTATTAATGAAGATATCGAGTATAACAAAGCAGTTCTCGCTGATACACTTAGAAAATGTGCGGGAAGGGCGGATGTTGTTATCTTCGGAGAAGCATTTCTTCAGGGCTTTTATGGCATAAATTTTATAGCAAAACATGATACAACAGTATCTATTTCTCGTGATGATATGATTATTCGCGAAATATGCAGTATGGCCAAAGAGTACACCATTGCAGTATCCTTTGGATTCATTGAGAAAGATGGTGATGTGTTTTTCAGTTCACAGATGACAATAGATAAAAATGGCCAGATCATAGACTTATATCGCCGAGTATCTCCAGGCTGGAAAGAGTCGTTTGCGGGAAAAGAATACTGTGAGGGTGATGGGTTTCACACATTTCACTTTCTCGGTAGGGAGGTTGCCATTGGGTTATGCGGAGACCTTTGGTATGAAGAAAATATCACTCGTCTGAACGAGTTGGAACCGGATATCGTTTGGTGGCCTGTCTATACAGATTATAACTATTTAGAATGGAACAATACAGTAAAGTTTGAATATGCCAAACAGGCCGGCAAAATAAATGCCCCCGTTTTTTATGTCAATTCGGTATGCATGGATAAACCCGATAATCGCGAAATTGCCAAAGGCGGTGCTGCTTTGTTTGATAAGAGCTTCATAAAAGAGGAATTACCGGCAGGAAATGAAGGAGTCCTTATTGTTGAGGTTTAGTCCATATTCCATTGCCATTCACGCATGGCGGAAAAGCCAGGATTTTTGGCGACTATTCTAACGAGAAAAGTAAACTAGTAGATGGGTCCATTTGTGCCATCTCAAAATTTCTAATCAAATAAAAAAGAACCCCTTGGGGCACCCTCCGTAAGGAAGGGACTCCAATGATTTGTATTTAGCTTTTTTCGCGGATTGTGGTGTCATAATCCGATGCTTGCTATCCCTGTGGACACGACGGCAAATGCTTCGTATTATTTATTTATAATAACTCCTTTGTACCAAGTCGGAATGGATTTCGTCATATTCTCATACCAGCTTAGTACATCTTTTGCTTGATTTATCATTACTTGAACTTGGCTCTGCCCAAAAGGAATTGCCCAAGGCACAGAAGATAAAGTATTACTGCTAATATAAAGTGCGAGCAACTCCCAAAACGGAATTGGTATGTCATTGCTGAAGTATGCTCATGTATGCCATCGTCGCCGATGTCTCCGTCCTGGAGATGTTCACCGGCGGTATCATCCCCGGCATCATCATGGGCCTCAGCCTTATGGTCGTCGAGTACTTCCGCGCCAAGAGAAACGGCTACGGCACCTCCGAGCTGGATATCGCTGAGTTCCATACCCAGAGCAAGGCCAAGATCGTTATTCAGAGCTTCCTGGCGCTGCTGTCTCCGGTCATCATCCTGGGCGGTATTTACAGCGGCAAGTTCACCGCTACCGAAGCCGCCGGCGTATCCGTTCTGTACGGTTTCATCATTGGCTACTTTGTGTTTAAGCAGCTCAATATCAAGAAAGCCTATGAGGCCTGCGTCAAGACCGGCGTCAGCACCTCTATGATCCTGTTCCTCATCGGTGCGGCTGCCGTATTCGGCTGGATGCTCACCATGCAGCAGATCCCCAATCAGATCGTTGCTGCCATCAGCGGCATTACCAATAGCCCCGCTGTCGTTCTGCTGCTCGTTAACCTGGCGCTGTTTGTGGCTGGCGCCCTTTTGGATAATGTCGCCGCCATCACCCTGCTCACCCCCGTTTTGGTCCCGCTGATCAGCGCCTATGGCATCGATAAGACCTTCTTCGGTATTATCATGATCATCAACCTCTCCATCGGCCAGATCACCCCGCCCATCGGCATGAACCTCTTCGTCTCCTCCAGCATCTGCGAAGTTCGCCTGGAGAAGGTCATCCGGCAGGTACTGCCCTTCCTGGCGGTTCTCATCGTCGATCTGTTCCTCTTCACCTACATCCCCGGCATCGTCACCGTGCTGCCCAATGCACTGCTGCACTGATTCCGGAATTTAGCACGGGCCATACTCCGGTCGGTTTTCCGGCCGGAGCTTCCCTGCATCTTATCCCAATAGAACGGAGGCACCAGCCATGCTGTTTTTCCTGCTTTTCATCGTGCTTATGCCCGCCCTTACCTATGCGGATTACCGCCTGTACGGCAAAAAGATGGAAGAGACCCTGGCCGCCCAGCCGGATTACGACCAAAACCGCGAAAACTACGATGCCCTGCTGGCCAAGCTGATGGCCCGCCAAAAGAAAACCGATACCCTCGTCTGCGCCGTACTGTGCATTGTGGCCTTCATCTTGGGCGTCTATACCTCCACCGCCGGCGGCATTATGTAACGGTTAATAATATTTTGGGATGCCATATATTCCCATTCTTAGCAAAAAGCCTTCCATCGCGGGGGCTTTTTGTGCACTTTTTAGGGCGTTTCTGCAATTCACACCGCTTTGCCCGCATTTCGCCCCCTGGGCGAAAAATACCCCCTTTTAGGGGGTATTATGGGGGTTGAAAGTAGGGCCTCTGCGCCCAGTAAAACCACAATTTTAAGAAAAATGAAAAGGAGGCCCACCCCCATGAAAAAACGCCTGCTCAGCGCCCTGCTCGCGCTGGCTTTAGTCTTTGTCCTACTCCCCACCACCGCCCTGGCGGGAGTGACAACAGGGTCAGATTATGATATTTCCATCAACGGAAAAAAATATGTATTTAGTGATAGTGAAACTTGCTATTTTAAGAGTAGTTTTACAACCACTGAACCGAGCAGTCCTTATCTTAAGCTCACTAAAAACTCCAATACAATAACCGTCACTGTCAGCGGTTATGTAACAGTATCTGATATTAATGTTCACAATAATTTCTCAACCCAAGATAAGATAAACCTCATTATCACAGGCAATAAGGGGAGCACTCTTAACATCGAGTGCAAAGACACTTATGGTGCGGCGCTTGAAACATATCAAAGTGGTGATATCACCATTAAGGGTGGCATCACAGTAAATGCTAATTTTAGCGCCGACAACACAGACAAATATACTGACTGCTATGGGATTAGAGCATCGAAAAACCTTATTATTACAGGTAAGGGTACAACGGTGAACGCAGTAAATGCGGATGATGCCGCGGCAGTTAAAGTAGATGGCAACATCACCGTTTCCGATGGCGCACAGCTTAAGGCTACCAACAAATATAGTAAAAAGGTAACAAACTATACTGGTAATGCCTATGCCATTGAGTGTGGTGGCCTCTCCATTTCTGGCAACAACACAAAAGTCACCGCTGACACCAGCAATGGCAAACAAGCTATCAGCGGCACAGTAAGCGATGGTGATAAACTTACCTTCAAAGTCCCGCTAGCTGGTTCGACATTGTATCAAAAACCAATGGACGAAGCCCTCAAATATAAGCATGTAGAAATTACCCGAGCTCCCACCGACCCTTATGTTCGCATCGCTGGCGAACCTGCTATTATGGACCAAGAAACGCCCATCCCCGGTGGCACTGGTACCTACCTCTACAAAAAGACAACATATAATGGCAGTTTCCTCACCCTCAAAGGCGTTGACATCACCGGTACTAGTAGTGGCCCTGCCCAAGCAATCCGGTTCGGCAAAAACGGTTACTACACCATTAAGCTGGAAGGTGAAAACAAAATAAGCGGTTTCAGTAGCGGCATTGTTGCTCCTAATGATTCTGGTGTTAATGATGTCACGGTTGTCCTCTCCGGCTCCGGTAGCCTTGATATCTCCGCTAACCAATATGCTATCGATATGCAGGTGGGCAATCTCAAATTTGAAAATACCGGAAAGATAACACTAACAACCAGTTATGCATTTACTTATCCGCTTAACGCTCTCCGTGTTAAATCTGGCAGCATTACCATCGATAATACCAAGTACGACATAGTAGGTGCAAGACAAGAGAAAGGTTATCCAACCGAAACTATTAGCGACTCTAGTGCGTTTACCTCCGACCTTCTCAACGGCTATACCGTAGGTGAGACAACTACGCTTTTCAAGACCATCACCATCACCCCTGCCGCCGCCAAGCCTTCCACCATCAGCTACAACGGCACAACTCTAAAGCAGGGCGAAACCATTAAAGATGGAAAAGGCGGCACCGCTACCGTAGACAGGGAAAACAATACCATCACCTTGAAGAACTTCAATGGCACGGCGGCCCTCTCGTTCGATGCCACCCTGGCCGACAGCACCCTGGTTCTCGAGGGCACCAGCACCCTTTCCTCCATCGTAACCACGCAAAAGGGCCTCACCATCTCCGGCTCCGGCTCCCTTACCGTCGGTTCCATCCGGGTAACTAATAACGATAATATATCCGCAGACCTCACCATCACCGGCGGCGCTCATGTTACCGTCAATAGACCCAGCAGCGAGGATAAACCCGCTGTTGAGGTCAGTGGTAACCTCACTGTGACTGGTGAGGGAACGCAGCTTAGTGCGGAATGTACCGCTGCTACCAATCCTGCCATCGAAGTCGGCGGCAATGTTACCATTTCCGGCAACCCAGGCATCAATGCGTACACCGTAAAGGCTTATAATAAATATGCCACCCAAAGAGGTAGAGATGACAAACTTCGCCCCAGTCAAATGCCGTCGGCCTTTGAAATAAGCGGAAACCTTAGCATTAGTGGCAGCGCACAAGTAATGGCAAAGACCGATAGTGATGGCGCTGCGGTTTGGATGCCTAAGGAGAAGGTTATCAGCGTTGTAGATGCGTCCCTTATTGCTCAAAATAGTTCTCACAATTTCTCTACCATTTCTTTCGGTGATGAAAATAATATGGGTAATATTTACGCCAAGGGACAGGAAGTTAATATAGTCGCCGAGAATATGCTGCATAGCAACAGTAGATTAGCACATAGAGCAATCAAGGCATTCATTTATAATCACTATAACACTGGAGATAGTAACCCCTACTACATTAAGGTAGTAAGCGAAGGGGTACAATCGGGTGGAAATGTAAATGTTATCCCGGGTCACTGCACCAGCACCGGCGGCTATAAGGTCACCATCACCCGCGGTGATGCGTACACCACCCCCCAGGTCGCTGCCAATTACACCATCGCAGGCCAGACCATGTATGTAGGCAAGTACTACAAGACCGATGCAAATGGCAATATTACCGATGGTACTGCACAGGATTACAACATCTACTGTGATAGCGAAAACGACTTTACCCTCAATAATGCTACCATTAGCAGTACCGGTACGGGTGGCAGCACGGGCGTGATCATGACCAATCTAAATGCTTCCAGTAACGAGATCCATATCAAGCTGATTGGGACAAACAGCATTAACAATGCTGGCCATCATGCCATCTTGGGCGAAGGAGCATATTCGACAATTTTCATTGAAAATGCTGAAAATGCATCCAATGCCAGCCTGACTATCAGCGGCAATTACCTGCCGGTTTATTCCTATGGCAATGTTACCATCAATGCCGAAGTAGTAATTAAAAATACCAATGGCAATCTTATTTCCACCAATAAAGATGGCCACGCCAACGGTGCATTTGACTTAGGCTCCGGCTATAAGTGCTACGCCAGCACCAGCACTACCGGTAACCTGCTGGAGGAATTCAATTCCGCAAACTACAGCACCTATAAGTACCTCCGCGTCACCACACTGACCCTCGAAACCGGCGGCGGCTCTACCCACCAGCATGTTTGGGATGAAGCATGGCACGACACAGGAGATTATCATCATGCTCATCAGTGTACCATCTGCAAAGCTTATGATACAACTACACAAGAGCTGCACAATGTGACTGGTCATAGAGACAATCATGATGGCTCTCATTCGAACATCTGCGGCAGCTGTGGTTACAGTGCCAAGGTAAGCCATTCTTACACATGGGCTCCCAATGCCAATGATAATGAAAAGCATATTGGCACTTGTGTGTGTGGAAATGTAGTCGAAAAAAATCACAATTTCGTAGGTGATGTTTGCAGTGACTGTGGCTACGATAAATCCACTGGCACAACTTGTGAGCATGTTTGGACCACTGAATGGACAATAGATACAGTAGACAATGAGTATCACTGGCATAAGTGTATAAAGTGCAATGCAATAACAGACAAGAAGCCCCATGCGTACACAATAGTTACTGACAGCGGTACAAATCATATCCGTGAGTGTGAGTGCAAAGTGTTTTATGTAGAGGATCATATCTCCAGTGATTGGATTATCGATACCCCTGCAACCGCCACCACAGCCGGTTCCATGCATAAGGAGTGCACAGTTTGCAAACATAAAATGCAGACTGAAGTAATCCCAGCCACCGGCGAGATCGAACCTCCCACCCCCGATAACCCCGGCACCATCGTCATCATCCGCCCCGCCGAAGAGGAGAAACCGGCCCAGCAGCCCAATCCCTCCACCGGCGCCAATGACTTGGTCGGCCTGGCCGTCGCCGCTGCCGTCGCCGCAGCCCTCGGCTCCGCCGCCCTTCTCCGCAAGCATGATTAATTGCCCCACCAAAAAGCTCCCCTCCCGGGGAGCTTTTCTCTTGACAAATCCCCGCCCAAGGTGTATAACATTCCCATGGTAAATCTACCGCTTTAGTCTATTTCATGTTAGGAGGCATTCCTATGGCAAATATCTACACTTCCGCCGCCCAGCTCATCGGCCACACCCCCCTGCTGGAGCTCACCCATCTTGAAAAAAAGTATGACCTCAAGGCCCGCCTTTTGGCCAAGCTGGAATACTTCAATCCCGCCGGTTCCGTCAAGGACCGCGTTGCCCTGGCCATGATAGAGGATGCCGAGCAGAAGGGCCTCCTTACCCCCCAGTCTGTCCTCATCGAGCCCACCTCCGGCAATACCGGCATCGGCCTGGCCTCGGTGGCCGCCGCCCGGGGCTATCGTATCATCATTGTCATGCCGGATAGCATGAGCGTGGAGCGCCGTCAGCTTATGAAAGCCTATGGCGCGGAGCTGGTCCTCACCCCCGGCGCCCAGGGCATGAAAGGCGCCATCGCCAAAGCGGATGAACTCGCGCGCGAGATCCCCCACAGCTTTATCCCCGGCCAGTTTGTCAATCAGGCCAACCCCCAGGCCCACTACGCCACCACCGCCCCGGAGATCTGGCAGGATACCGATGGGCAGGTGGATGCCTTTGTGGCAGGGGTCGGCACCGGCGGTACCATCACAGGTGTGGGTCGCTACCTCCGGGAGAGAAATCCTGCCGTCCGCATCGTCGCCGTCGAGCCTAAGACCTCCGCCGTCCTTTCCACCGGTGTCCCCGGTAAGCATGGCATCCAGGGTATCGGCGCAGGGTTTGTCCCCGCCGTCCTGGATACCAAGATCTATGACGAGGTTATCCCTGTCGCCGATGAGGATGCCTTTGCCACTGGCCGGGAGATCGGCCAAAGCGAGGGCGTGCTGGTGGGTATCTCCTCCGGCGCTGCCGTATGGGCCGCTATCCAGCTGGCCCAGCGCCCGGAATACGCGGGGAAGACCATTGTTGTCCTTCTCCCGGATACCGGTGACCGCTACCTTTCCAGCCTCATGTTCGCCGAGTAATATTCGCTTATATCCCGCCCGCCGTTTTC